>VOFG01004515.1_pt1 | contig 274635 bp, 240 predicted proteins | sample 5384171 | NCBI WGS metagenome assembly VOFG01 (sample SAMN12384726, study PRJNA508395) | human gut metagenome | isolation source: healthy gut F | host: Homo sapiens | reverse complement strand
GAATGGAATTGAGTTCGAACTGGATGCCGTTAATCTCCTCCGTCTTCCATCCTCTCAGAGCAAAGATGTCATTGTAGAGCGAACTGCATCGGTTGGCACGGATGTAGAAATGTTTGCAATGCTTCTCTATCTCACTGACGATTTCCTTCGAGCAGGAACCGCAGTCTGCCCTGAAGCGATTTACACGGATGTTCTGGGATTCCAGAAGAGCGAAGAATCTCTTATGGGTGTCTGCCTGATGAAAACGCACATTCGTGTTGCCATCGCTGTTCTCGATATAGACTATCTTGTCACCGATAACATATACGCCAGGCCTGTAGCCGAGGAACTTTTTGTAGGTCGGTTTTGCATCATACTTCTCCGTTTCAAGAAACTGATGGTCAAAGTCAACATCGTATTCCTCAATTTCCTTCAACTCGCCTGTAGAAACCAAAGCGTTTATAAGCAATGTGTTGAGTTTGTCTGCAGTATTGAAATCATAGGTCTTGCCTTGGTCGGAAGTATAGGAGATGTTTTCCTGTGTCAGTTCCTTGATGGCTCTGAGGATGGTATCAGAGCTGCATGTACGAAGGGTAGGATGATACGAGAGATGGCGCATCAGTTGTGACGTTACATCTTCCACGCATGAGCCGCCACAGAAATAAACGCTCATCAGCGAACGGACTATCTCGCTGAACTGATATCCGAAGATACTGCTGCATCTCTGACCCAGTGTTGAGTCGATAACGGGTGAAAGCATGGAGTCAAATTTCTCCATGATTGAAAAAATTCCTCCAAAAGGTGTGTGCTAAAATTCGTTATTCTCGGCCATTTTTCGTACCTTTGACCGCTCGTTAATTCATTAACACGTTGCAAAGATAACACTTATTTTTGATACGCCAAATAGAATGGCATTTATTTTTGACATTGAATGGAAAATTTGAAAGATAGACTGAAATGGCTTGCACAACAGAAAGGGCTTTCTATGAGAGCTTTTGAAGAGAAATGTGGCCTTGGAAGAGGTAACATAAGTAACATGAGTCAAGATGGGACTCTTGGGTCTGACAAACTGACAAAGATAATTGACGCATTCCCAGGAGTTGACCTATATTGGCTACTCACGGGAAAAGATGACCCTACCGGTTCACTCAATTACCAAGGCTTTGATGAAACGCCAAATTCAAATGACCCTCAATTACTTAATAAGCTATTAGAACAAGCAGAGGAGATAGGACGATTAAAAGAACAAATACGACAAATGACTATTGAAAAAGAAAAGCATGTATCGGATGCAGACACTTCAAATATTGCAAGTGCCGGGTAAACCCATTTCATGTTATCATTGGTGGTAAACCATAACACCATACATATACCCCTCCAATACCATTAGTACCCTCATTTGGAGGGGTGTACCCCCTCTTTTAAGGATTATACCATACAAGAAGTCCCATAAACACAAGGCTTTAGACAAAACCTGGCACATTTTACCTATATCACAAATGGGTAGTTTCCCCCACCCTACCCCTTAAAACATTCCTTTTCCCTCCCCCTCTATCCTACCCCTAAAACCCTAAATGTGTAACCCCACTTTTCGGAAAATGTAACCCCACTTTGTAACCCCAGCCGTAACCCCAGCACCTATTTTTGACATTTTTGAGACCATCTCCCCTTATCACATCATAACGCCATTCAAGCATCGCTCAAATGACATTCGGACAAAGCCCATATAAGCCCCATATATGCGCTAAAGCCGCATAAACAAAGGGATTACCGCATAGGCACAAAAAAAGGCCGTAGATGCAAACCTACAGCCCAAAGAATTAAACTCTACGCAAACCTGCGTCCCAGCCTACGCCCCCAAAAGTAAATCGAAATTAAACCTATGTAAACGCTTCGTTTTGTGCCGCCATTTCAGCCTACAGCACATAACTTATTGAAACACAAACATCTTACAACATTTTCAGCCGACCGACACATATACGTTTCGTTCTGTGCCCGGTAAACACGGCTAAAAATGTAGGAAATAGCAGAATAGATTTTTTGTATTAGTCCAAGAGCGAAATTAACACGGAGAAGCTGCGAGCAGCGAAAACACACGGCTCTTTCATTTAACTTTGGTGTTGTTTAGCAACTGCTTGAATAAGTAGCATTTACCCAAGTCTAATCTGTGGAATATATAAAAACAGCTTTGTTGGGTATTATTGAGAGTTGCTTCTAACCGACTAATACTCATGGATATTGAAAATTCAAAGCATTTTTAAATGAAAGAGCCGTGTTTCTGCATCAAAATGTTTGCAAAACTCATCTATTATACAAAATAATTCTGTAACTTTGTAATCGGTAATCATATTAGATGTTTTTTTGTAATTAATTGATTCTCACCTATAAAGACACAAAATATTTGTGAGACTACCAACTTTTTACAAGCTATTTACTATCCCGAACTGGGGTATGATATAGAATGTAACTGCGACTGTGACGGCTACGATTATGATTCGGACAACCATAGTCATGATGGCTGTTATGATGATTATGACTGTGGCTATGAAGCAGACAACGGTTATGGATGTTGTGACGATGAATATGAAGAAAGATACTGACTAATAACAATATAAAAATTCAACTAAATGAAAAAAATCATCTTAATGGGTTGTATGGTTGCAATGCTGGTTTCATGTAACGACAACAAGCCTTGGGAGTATAAAGTGGTGAAAGTTGCAGGAAAGGAAGATGTGTGGCAACCTGCCTATGGTACCATGGTGTTTGCAGACCAAACTCCCATGCTCAACAAAATGGGCAAAGAAGGTTGGGAACTCGTAAGTACATATACTGAGGTTGGTACTGCATTTCCTAATTTCGGTAATTCCAAATATGTAATAGGCATCCGCGACAATCACAGGACGTGCGTTGTGAACTTTGTGTTCAAACGTCATAGTGATGACAAGGACGAGACCGCCAAAAAGGAAAAGAAATGAAACAAGCCAATAGTGCCCAAAATAATTTTGCGATAAAATAAAAAAAGGAAGTAGAACTAAGGTAAAATGACTACCTTAGTAGTGAGCAACCAACTCTACTACTTCCTATGGCAAATATAATACTTTTCGCGCAGGTAATAGGCAATCTTAATCATCTTGGCATCAGCCGCGCGCCCTCGAAGTCAACAGTGGCATATCAGAACGCCAACCGTAAAAGCGATGTGTTCCGTGATATCTTCTATAAGCTCTATGGTTATTTCGGACAGCAGCAATGTGTTTTTCGTGATCAGGCACAAAGACAACATCAGATACACTCAGGTTGAAGAACGACCCTTGCCCGATAAACACGCCCAGAACGTGCTGATTGATGAGATTGTCGAGTTTGAGTTGGACGCGGCCAAGAAAAAATATCCACAAAGGCTCAGGCGCATAGCAGTATGGAACGATGAGTACGGTTACACAGTGGAGCTTCTGACCAACAAGTTTAAACTCGCAGCCTCTACCATTGCCGCCTTGTATAAGGCGCGATGGCTTATCGAGATATTCTTCCGCAATCTCAAGCAACTGCTGAGAATAAAAAGTTTCATAGGCACGTCCCGCAATGCCGTGGAAATCCAGATTTGGACTGCGATGATAACTATGCTAATCTTGACTTGGCTAAAACACCGCGCAAAATATAAATGGGCATTGGCAAACCTTGTAGTATCGCTCAGATTGAACACATTCACCAAAATCGACCTTGAAAAGTGGCTCAATGAGCCTTTACTCCTCCTCCGGATGTACCCCATTTTTGATGGGGGGGGGATTGAAAACCTTTCATTTTTGCAACTGTTGATGCCGTTGCAAGTTACACTGCGCTCAAAAATTATTTAGGACAATATTGAATTTTGAGTGTTAAATCGTTCCCGATTCAAGCCAATAATAGAAACATAAACGATATGTTTTCAGGAACAGGTAGCTATCCGTTGGAGAATCTGTCCAAGGAGAACCGGTGGGTTAAGCTTGCCGATGCACTTGTCTGGAAGCATATTGAAGCAGAATACAACAAGAGACTCTCGAACCAGAGCCGCGTGGTGCGTGCAACAAGCCTGCCCGCATGGTCAGCATCTTCCAGTCTCATGTGCGTCCGATAGTCAGAGGCAAGGCCGGTCGGAAGACTGAGTATGGAGCCAAAATCGGTGTCAGCGTGGTGAACGGTTTTGCCTACATTGACCATCTCAGTTGGGATGCCTACAACGAAGGTGCAAACCTGATGCTTCAAATATTCGTCTTCAAGTTCCCTATCGTTGCAATCAAAAAGATTACAAGCCGACAAACGCCGCCTTTGCTTCAGCTCGCAAGCGCATAGAAACAGTTTATTCCCAACTTGACGACCAGTTCATGTTGGTACGCAACTACGCTAAACATATGATGAGCATCTTTGCAAGAACTACAGCCAAGATGAGCGCCCTCACCATGCTTCAATACATTAATTTTATCAACAACAAACCGATTGGCAAAGTTAAATCGGCGCTTATTTAATTCCGCCAACGGGTAATAAAATCTAAAAAACTAAATGATTCTATCGTTTATCAGCATAATTGTAGTTTCTTTGCCCAAAGAAAAGAGTTGCTTGACAAGCAAACGTATGAATATTGGAGAAGTTTAAACTACTGCCAAATCATTACATCAATACAGGTAATAAGCTCATAAATAGCTCATTTTAAGCTATTCAGAACAAATTAGCATAATTTTCTCAAAAAAGCACAAGAAAAAGCGCGAAAGAATCGAATATGATAAAAAAAGCGGGATTTTATGCTATAAAGCAATATTTTTCGGCAACAAAATTACATTTTTTAATTTTTATTATTACCTTTGCACCGAAAACATATTAATTCTTATTATTATGAACATTGAAACTATTGGCTCATGGGCAGGTTTGGTGTGGAATGCACTTAACGATGCCGAGTCGTTGAACATCAAGCAAGTGAAGAAAGCGACAAAACTCAAAGAGAAGGAACTCTACGCAGCCCTCGGCTGGTTGGGTCGCGAAGGGAAATTGAACATTACTGAGGTTGAAGGCGAAATCGTTGTTGCGCTCAACAAGTAATTCCACGATTCGTACTGACGCTGTCAGAACAATAAAAGAGGAAGGTCGGTCCGGCTTATTCGGGCAGTCCTTCCTTTTGTTTTATTTAGGCAAAAATCGTAACTTTGCACCATCCCTAACTAAAATCTACAAATATGACAAAAATTGGATCTGTAATGACTCCCGTGGGCAAAAAAGCCCTGCTGCTCGGAAGCGGCGAACTCGGAAAAGAAGTAGCAATCGAACTTCAACGCTACGGTGTGGAAGTAGTGGCATGCGACAAATATGCCAACGCACCGGCAATGCAGGTGGCCCACCGCTCACACGTGTTCAGCATGCTCGACGCAGAGACTCTTGAGAAAGTGGTCCGCGAGGAGAAGCCCGACCATATCATCCCCGAAATCGAGGCGATAGCAACACCCAAACTACTTGAATTGGAAAAAGACGGCTTCCACGTCACCCCGACCGCCCGCGCCGCATGGCTCACAATGAACCGCGAGGGCATCCGCCGCCTTGCCGCCGAAGAGCTCGGCGTCAAAACGTCGCCCTACCGCTTTGCCTCTACAAAAGAAGAATTTCTCAAGGCTGTCGAGGAAGTGGGCATCCCTTGCGTAGTGAAGCCCGTGATGAGCTCTTCAGGCCACGGACAATGCACAATAAAAAATGCCGCACAGACAGAAGAAGCGTGGACAATAGCCCAGGAAGGCGGACGCGCCGGCGCTGGACGCGTGATTGTGGAAGGCTTCGTGAAGTTTGACTATGAGATAACGCTGCTCACCGTGCGCAGCTGCTGCGGCACCACATTCTGCCAACCGATAGGCCACATACAGGAGAATGGCGACTACCGCTATTCATGGCAGCCACAAGCAATGGCTCCAGCAGCACTTGCAAAAGCCCAGGAGATAGCCAAGAAAGTCACCGACGCGCTTGGCGGCTACGGCATCTTCGGTGTGGAGATGTTTATCCAAGGCGACGATGTGATTTTCAGTGAGGTGTCACCTCGTCCGCACGACACCGGTATGGTGACAATGATTTCGCAAGACATGAGTGAGTTTGCCCTTCACGCACGCGCATTGCTCGGACTTCCGGTACCTGAAATTCGCTTCTATGGTCCATCGGCGTCGAGAGCCGTCGTGGTTGAAGGCGACACCGACAAAGTGGTGTTCGGAAACCTTGAGAAGGCACTCGCCGAGCCTGGAGTTCAAATCCGCATTTTCGGCAAGCCGGAGGTTGTGGGCCACCGCCGCATGGCTGTGATCCTCGCCACAGCCGACACCGTCGAGGAGGCTCGCAAAAAAGCCGATCGTGCATACGATGCCCTGACCATCGAAACCCTGCCTCGATAGGCTTAGCAACAACACTACGACACAAGGCGCACCGCAAAAGCGATGCGCTTTTCTTTTCTCCGGATGTTCCTCTGACGCGATTTCAACTCAAAAAAATGTTCCTTTGACGCAATCTTCAGCACAAACCAATAGAAGCCAACATCTTACCATTTTTGCACATTCGCATTTTTTAACATTTATAAAACCGCACCAACACTGCCGGAATGGTAATTTTGTCATCAAAAAAATCAATCCAACCAAACTCTTCATTCAAAAAATGAGAACAAGCAACCTGCATTTTCTGATTATTACTCTTGCCTGCATATTATTTGCCTGCAAAGACAACAACGACATCGAGCCGGATGCCAACGACGCATTTGTGGGCTCACAACGTCTGATAACGCTCAGCTCGGAAATGGACAAATTCTCAGGAACTGACTTTGAATGCGTAATCAAAGCCGAGGACGGCACAATATTCCGCCGCCGTGGCAACCACATGCGTTCTGGAAACACATCGCTGCTCACGCTCGACACCGGACTGCGCACAGGCACCTACCGCCTGCTCGCACTTGAAGTGCCTACAATCGAAAACGGCACCGACACCGTATGGACCGACTACGGACTCGGATGCCGCGTGCGCATTTCCGCCGAAAACCATTCCGCCACAGTGCTCGACACGTTCAATTCGGAATTTGAGCTCGTGGGCGACGGCTCGGAAACCAATCCTTTTATCATTTCAAGCGCCGAGCACCTGTGGCGTCTGCGCGACTTCACCAACAGCGACGAAAACAACACCAAACTGACTGGAAAAACCCATTTCCGTCAGGAATGCGACTTGCGCATGCGCGACATCTGCACGTCGAGCGACCGCAAATTCGGCTGGCTTCCGATAGGCTCAATCCCGGAGAATCCGTTCCGCGGCATCTATGACGGCAACGGCTACAAAATCACAGGATTGTGGATTCACAGACCCAACTCCCCCGGCATCGGTCTGTTCGGATTTATCGACCAGGCGAAGATAAGCAACCTCACCGTACAGAACCCCGACATTGAAGGCAACTATGCCGTAGGCGCACTCGTGGGCGGCACATCGGCACCCGGCGACAAGCGAGGCAGCTCGGCGCTTCACGGATGCACAGTGGAAGGTGGCTCTGTCAGCGCGCCGACAGGCAGCGTGGCAGTGGGCGGACTTATCGGCGTGGTCGACCGCAAAGGCTTTCTGTCGGTCGACAGCTGCTATAACAACAATACGCGCGTCAGCGGCGACTATGCCGTGGGCGGACTTGTAGGCGCCGGCACACTCTACTCCACCATCAACGCTCTTGCCTGCAACAACCACGGCCGCATCACGGCGCGCTACAGCGGTGCTGGAGGCATCGTCGGCTCTGTCGACTCGCTGTTCGTTTCAGGCTGCCGCAACATGTCAGCCATCACTGGCGGCACGGCGGTGATGAGCGGCACGACCGACAACGGAGGAATCGGCGCCGGAGGCATCGCCGGAGGCACAGGTGTGGCTTTCATCTACTCATCATTCAACGAAGGTAAAATCGAGGGAGCCATAGGCGTGGGCGGCATCATCGGCAGCACACGCATCGGCAAAGCCGGTGGCAATCTGGGAGGCGAACTGCTCTACAACAACGTTCTTGCCAAGGATTGCGGCAACGTTGCCGCAGTCAGCGGACGCACGTCGGTAGGCGGCATCTGCGGAGAGGCGCAATTCGGCGGTTACGAAGTGGTCAACACGGGAGCCGTCAGCGCCACCGACAACCAGTCGACACTTGGCGGCATCGTCGGCAACACGTCGATAGCCGTAATCTACAACGTTGTCAACCAAGGCACCGTGACAGCCGCCAAAGCCGAGTCGTCAGGCGGCATTGTTGGAAAGACGAGCTTCGGCGCACTGTTCGGATGCCAGAACTTCGGCACACTCAATGTTACGTCGACCTACACCGGCGGCATTGCCGGCTGGGTAGGCAACTACACCGTGGCCAACTACTGCTTCAACGGCGGAACAATCAACGATTCAGGCAACCGCTCCACCGGTGGAATCATCGGCGAGGCAGGCGACGCCCGCGAATGGACAGGAATGGACATTGCCGGATGTGTTGTCGGCGCGGCAGAAATAGTAATGGGAATAGCGGGTCCAGCAATTTCCGTAATCGGCAAAACATTGACCGACGGTGTGATGAAAGGCTCAAAGGCTTTCGAAGAATTCCTGCACGTGCTCCATATCGGAGAAGCCACCATCGACTGGTCGTTGATAGCCTACGACCAAATCGTCTACGGAATCGGCATCTATGACATCATCACCGAGAAAGAGCTCGACGAGATGCAGACCAATCTTGAGGCTACGGCAGGCGGAATCAGCAGCGAAGTGAAGTCGCGGATACAAGCAATCCAAGCAGGATACACGGTCGACGCCTCAAGCCTTCCCCCTGGCATCGACGGCTCGACAATAAGCAGCTACATCAACAACCACAACACTGTGATGAAATTTTTTGAGGCGTCGGACGTCAACAACTCCACCGTATACTACAATATGAACCGTACACGCGAGGATCGCGTAAAGCATATCGAATCACAGCGTGAGGTAACGGAGATTATCACCAAATCGATAGCGGGAGCCTGCATCGCTGTGGGAACAGTTGCAGCCGTTGTGTCTGCATTCGCCACCGGAGGCAGCACGCTTGCAATTGCCGCCGGCATTATCGGTCCGGTAGCCACCGTTATCGGCGGAGCGAACGCCATCTTTGAATGTGCCACCAACTTTACGGTGAATGCCATCGTCGTCAAGCAATGCACCAACGTCGGAACGGTGAATGCACCATCGGCAGACTACCCCGCCGGCATCATCGGCTATATGCAGCAATACTGCATGGCCACCGACTGTCTGAACGCCGGCAAGTTCGGTCCAACCAACAAAAAGCACTCCGGCGGAATCACAAGCTACGCCAGCGCGGAGTCGGTGGTAGAACGGAATGTGTCGATAGGCACCAATTGGCATAGCCCGATAGTGGCAAGTAGCAAATCGTCATTCTCCCACGACGACAACATCTACTACATCGGCAGCTCGTTCAACATTTATGGAGGATACGAAACCGGCGCTACGCTCGACGACCTTCACAACAAAGCATTTTTTAAAGTCTTGCTGAACACAGACGGCGCTATGCCGCTATGGCAGGTGGCAGACAAGCAGGGCTCGTTCCCTATCCCATACCATTCCGAGATGGAAACCCCGATGAACTAACATTTCATAAATCATAACAACATGAGAATAAAGAGCATACTTATCAGCATAGTGATAGCAGCAACCGCCGGAATGTGGTGTGCCTGCAACGATGACCTCGACCTTGGCGTCAACGATGCCAAACTGGAAAAGGTGGAAGGCTTCCGTATAAGCAAATTCACGACCGACCGCCTAAACTGGGCTATTGACAACGGTGCCGACATACGCATCGTATTCCATTCGAACGCCGACGACGCGTTGTATGAATTCAGCATGACCGTCGACAACAGCGGAAGCAAACCCGTCTACGCCATCCACATCCCGGAAAAGCAGACAATCCCCGACGGCGAATATGACGCACTTGCCTTCCTCGGCAACGGCAAAGCCATCTGTCCGCGCATGAAGTTCAAAATCATCAAGGAGATTGTCGAAGAGATACAGGCGCGCGAAGGAAAATTCCGTCTGCCCGGCCACGGCACACAGGAAAAACCTTACATAATCGGCTCCAAAGAAGCGTTCAACGAGTTTGAGATCGGACTTTGCGAAGACGGCAACTCAAAGGGTTTCGGACTGTTTTTTGAGCAGACCGCCTCGTTCGACGTGCCGCCGCGCAGCCAGATTATCACCGGCACATATCATGCCTGCGAATCGTTTGCCGGCAACTATCAAGGCAACGGCTTCACTTTGACCGTGCCCTACACCGGAAGCACATCCGAGCCTAACGACTGCGAGATTGGTCTGTTCAAGGAACTCGTTGGCGGCGCCGTGATCCACAACCTCACCATCAACGCCATGATTCAGGGTGTGCACTCAAACGGCGGCGCACTTGCCGGAAAATCATCGGGCAAGGTGATGATTGACAGTGTAAACATCGAGGGCTCAATCAATGCCCAGAACCGCTACAACATAGGCGGCATCATCGGCTACGCCACCGGCGAGCTTACGATTTCCAACTCGAGCATTATGGCATTTGTAGCCGGAGAGGATGCCATTGGCGGCGCTGTGGGACTGTTCAAGGACGGGTCGCTGACAATCAGCAAATTCTACAATGCCAAAGTGGATAAAAACAAGCGGGGCGATGAAAGCCGCAGCTACATGCCTTTCTCCGTCACGGCAGCGGCAAACAATGCAGGCGGACTGGTTGGACGCGTTGACGGCTCTACAACCAACATAAGCATCTCCGACGTGACAATGGTGCGCTCCGTGCAGGCAGAAGACGGCAATCTGAAGGCAGTGTCGGTTGTCGGCGAGAACGCCGGCGGACTCATCGGCGGACTGTTCAACTTCAAGTCGTGCCAATTCAGAAACGTGTCGCTCAATTTTCCTGTCTACGGAGGCGACTCCACAGGCGGTCTTGCCGGCTACACCAGCATGGGCGGCGACATGTCGATTGAGAATTGCAGATTCTTTTCAGTGGCAAGCGGCAACAACAGTGTCGGCGGACTTTTCGGCACCGTCAGAGGCCACAGCCACAGCATTGCCGTTGAAGGTTCCGACGACGGAACGTCAGTGAAGCAGGATGCCAACTCATTGGTCAAAATTTCCGGCAAACTCAATGTAGGAGGATTTGCCGGCCACATCGACGACACCAAACTCGCAGGCAAAAGAATCTATATCAACGCCCCGGTATCCGCCACCGACACCAATGCAGGTTGCGCCATCGGCAATGTGACCAATGCCACCGTGAATCTGAGTCTGTTCAACATCTCCAAATATGCCAAAGCCACCGGTCCGCAAAACATCGGAGGCATGGTTGGCAGCGCCGACAATTCAACGCTGACAGGCAGTCTGAACATCGGCACTTTGTCAAACTACACTTCCATCCCGAAAGCAAGCACCTTCACGCCGACATTCTCCGGATTTGCCGGCACATCGGGCATCACGAAAAACGTTGGCGGCATCGTTGGTTACATAAAGAACTCTTTTGTCACCAATTTATGCTTTGCAGGTACAGTTGAAGGCTGCAACAACGTGGGCGGCATCATCGGTCTTGCCGACAACATAGACAAAGGTTATGTGCGTGGCTGCGTCAACAATTCGCCGAAAATCGACAATAAGATTTCCGACAGCACAGGCGGCATCATCGGACGCCTCAACCAATTCGACTGCGCCACCTGCGAGAATCTCATCAACTATGGCGAAATCTCGGGAACCAACTACACCGGCGGAATCATAGGCGATATCCACGAAGAAGGAAAGGCTAAAAATTTCTATCTGAAAAATGCAGTCAACGTGGGCAAGGTCACCGGAACCGGTCAAGTGGGAGGCTGCGTGGGCCACTATTGGGCCAGCGGCATTTTGAATCTTGGCATTGAGACAATCCACTACATCCTATACTGCGCCAACTATGGCGAAGTCAACGGCTCAAACGGAGGCAACGTCGGCGGCATCATCGGATATTTCAACGCTCGCAAAGCCGTAGTGAGCCACAGCGCGAACCACGGCAAAGTCTACGGCAGCGGCAACGACGTAAAGGTGGGAGGCATCGCCGGACGCATGGGCTCAAACGACGAGGCTGGAACAGCATTGCCCAACAATATGGAACTGTCCTACTCGTGCAACTTCGGCGAGGTGGGCAGCAACACCGGCAATGCCAACGTAGGCGGCCTGTTGGGATGGCAGGAGCAAGGATCGCCGGATGACGAGACCCACTATATGCTCCACAACTGCTACAACATGGGCATCGTGCCAACCAACCAGGATTCCGACAATGGCGGCGTGCTGGGCTGCATCGACCATCTAGGCGAAGTGCAGAATTGCTACAACGCCAAGAAGGTGTCGCATGGCAATGGAATAATAGGCACGCACAAGGGCGGAAGCATCTTCTACCACCACAACCTATATGTGCTCGAGGATTCAGGTAAATACTGGTGTGCCGACAAATTCAAGGAAAGCGACAAGTCGAAAGAGTCAACCTACAAGGGTTTCGACTTCAAATCCGTATGGGCCGTTTCCACAAGCACCAACAACGGATTCCCGTACCTAAGAGACTGCCCGTATCAATTCAAGAAATTGGAATAAAATCCATTTTCATTCCGTGGTCAGCGACGACACCGGAGAGGTATTAAAAAACAACAGCGGCGACAGAGTATCTTCTGCCGCCGCCGTTGTTTATCAAGTCTGGCTAAAACATTTTTTCAGGATATTCGCCCGACGCGTGCAGCTCGGCGAATTTAGCCACCACTACCGGGCGGTCGTTGGCGTAAGTCACACCAAACCATTTCGATGAGGTTTTAAGCACACGCACTGTTGCCAAGCCACTGTTTATCATTTGGTTTACTACCGACGGGATAAAATATTCAGCCTTCGGCTTATCAATGTTCTCCTTCAGAAATTCCAAAAACGCCTTCTCGCTGTAGTCGAAGTAGTCGGTCGTGAATCCCCACATGTTCATCGACACCGGAGTCTCAGGCGCGAGTTTCTGCTTGTTGCCGTTCTCATCGGTAAACTCGATAGTTCCGTCGGCAGCATATCCGATGTCGGTACGCTCCACGACAGTGTCGAGGAATCCGTTCTTCTCATGGCACACACCACGCGACACCGTTCCGCCTTCCGACATCGTGTTGCCCACTTGGAACGCCACCATGCAATAGTCGCCCTTGCGGTCGCGCGGACGAGATAGCTCGGCAGCCATCACCTCAAACGTGTTGCGGCCGTAGAAATCATCGGCGTTGATAACAGCAAACGGCTCCTTGATGGCATCCTTGCCCATCAGCACAGCGTGGTTTGTGCCCCACGGTTTTGTGCGTCCTTCCGGACAAGTGAATCCCTCAGGGAGAGCGTCGGTCGACTGGAACACCACCTCGACAGGTATGTGTCCCTCGTATTTGGAAAGGATTTTCGAGCGGAAATCGTCTTCAAAATCTTTACGAATCACAAATACAACCTTACCAAATCCACTGCGTATTGCATCATAGATGGAGTAATCCATAATTGTTTCCCCGTGAGGTCCAAGACCGTCCAATTGCTTCAACCCTCCATAACGGCTGCCCATTCCGGCAGCGAGAACAAAAAGTGTTGGTTTCATTTTCCTAAATCTTTACTTTTAAACATGTATCTTATAGTATGTCTGTATTCTTCACCCGGATTCAGCCGTTGCGACGGGAATCCAGGATGATTTGGCGCGTCGGGAAACCCCTGACACTCAATTGCCACAGCATCGTAATCCTTGTAGGCGGCACCGTCCTTGCCTTCCGGACTTGAGCACGTAAGCCAATTTCCGGTGTAGACCTGCACAGCCGGCAACGTCGACTCCACCTCGAGGACACGTCCGCGAGCCATCGGCGATTCCAATCTTGCTACCGTCGACAATTTTCCCGGCTGCCAACCGTCAACAGCCCAGCAATGGTCGTAGCCTTTGCCGTAGGCAAGCGGTTGGAAGTCGGCATTGATGTCGCGCCCGAGCGTCTTCTGCTGAATGAAATCCATCGGAGTGCCTTTCACTTCGGCCAATTCGCCGGTAGGCGCCAGCGAAGAGTCGGTCACGAGATAGCGCGACGCGTTCAGCTGCAGCTTGTGGCTCAACACGCTTCCGCTGTTGTGTCCGTCAAGATTGAAATAGCAGTGGTTTGTCAGATTGAGCACCGTAGGGCGGTCGGTAGTGGCAACGATGTCGAGACACAGCCCGCACGACGGCATCCACGTGTAAAGCGCCTTGACTGTCAGCGTTCCAGGATAGCCCTGGTCGCCGTCATCGCTCGTGAGCGAAAACTCCACGGCATTGTCGCCCACCGTGCGGCTCTTCCATATTCTGTGGGCAAAGCCTTCACGTCCGCCGTGCAAGGCGTTCGGACCGCAGTTGCATTCAAGATGGTACTCATTGCCGTCAATCGAAAACACCCCACGGGCAATGCGGTTGGCATAGCGCCCTATAAACTTTCCGGCATTAGGATCGTCGTGGCAATATGCCTCAGCCGACGGATAGCCGATGACCACATCCCTATACTCGCCGTTCCCGTCAGGGACCGACAAAGCCACAACACCGGCACCCAGCGCCGACAGCACCACCGAGCCGCACTCATCATCGCAGATGGTGAAATACGCCACCTCTCCGAGCGAAGTCATATAGATGTCTTTTTTTATTGTTGTTGCCATTGTCGTATGATTCCGATTTTGCAAAATTCGGATTTTTCTGCGAGAATGGCAATTATTATCGGCACAAAAATATAAAAAGAGAGTGCGGCAGGGAATTTCCGCACTCTAAGCAGACTGATTACTTACCAAATTCGTGATTAATCTCGGAGGCTTCACAGCCGCCTTTTCTATCTTTTTTCTATTTTTTCACCCAATTGTCGACATACTCCTGCGACACGCCGTTCAGCATCCGTCAGTCGCTGAAATCCACATCGTGGTATGTCAAAAAATCGGTTCATTCCTTATCTCAATTTATCGTATTCCTCATCAGTGACTGGTTCAAGCCATTCGTTTGAAGCCCCGTCAGCCGGGACAGCGATTGCAATATGCTGAAACCACGAGTCGGCTGCAGCACCGTGCCAATGCTTCACCTCGGCAGGGATATTGACCACGTCGCCCTGATGCAAGCGCCGCGCAGGCTTTCCCCACTCTTGATACCATCCTTCACCGCCCACACAAATCAACACCTGTGCACCACGGTGATGCACGTGCCAATTGTTTCGGCAACGCGGTTCGAAAGTCACGTTGCTCATCGGCAGACCCTCACTGAGAAGCGGCGCAATATAACTGTTGCCGATGAAATATTTTGCATATTCCGTGTTTGGCTCACCTGTCGGAAACACCTGATGCTCTATTGGTCTGCCTTCAACAAACACCTCACCGAACTCCTCCGCCACAGCTTTCGCCGCACGGAAAGCCTCCATACGCCCCACTTTTTGCTCAAGCACCTCCGGGATGGCACGCAGTTGTCTGTCAGTAACCCCCATCCGTCGCGCGCCAGCCACGTGCGCCTTCAACTGCGGCTCCACGCCATCGATTGCCGACAAAGCCGCCACAGTTACAATCTCCCGTTCGGAGTAGGTCAACACGTCGCGTGCGAAAATGTCGCCAAACAAATGCGCTTTAAGATAATAGTCAACAGCAGGAGCAAAAGCGTAGTCAAACGGCTTTCCACTCATCCGAGTCTGCACCACGGCGCCTTGTTTCAAAGCGTCGTAATCATCAGGCAACGGCGAGGCGTCGCAGCCCACCTCCACGCTCCTGTTTTTTTTTCTGTGCTCAGCCACTACTTTCTGCAACGAGGCAAGCGCATTAAGGCTGCGCGGGAAACCCGTATAAGCATACAGCTGCGACAACGTTTCTTTCGCCTCGTTGACGGTTAGCACACCTCTTTCGAAAGCGTCGTCAAGAATTCTCTCCAACGTTTTTTGGTCATCTTTTGCCTCGCATGCCGCGACGGCAACAAGGGCCTGTTGCTTTTGATTCAATGTTTCGTTCATCGTCTTTTCTGTTTTTCCCGACAGCACACCGACAACCATCAGCGCCGCCAGAATTATTTTTGTCTTCATATATGCAAAATTACACTTTGAGCAGCAACCATTTATTACCAAAATCACGGATTGGACAACACATTTTGCAGAATTGCCCAAAACTTTTCTCAACATTCATTGTTTATACAATAAAATCATACTAACTTACATCAAAAACCTGAATATTATGAAGAAGTTTTTCATCGCTACAATTCTTGCAATCGCTGCCGTTCTTCCGGCATCAGCACAAGTACGTTCGCTCGATATGAAAGCAAACCTCCGCAGCGATTTCGGCCTTGGCATCGGAGTGACATTCCAGCTGCCGCGCAACTTTGAGTTCGCCCCGTCGCTCAACTATTATTTCAACGACAGCAACACGCTGACCATCGACGGCGACTTCCGCTATCGTTTCGAGCTGCCACGCAACTTCTCGCTCTACCCAATCCTCGGTCCGGTGTTCTTCCACGCCGACGACTACAACAAGCTTGGTGTCGACATCGGTCTTGGATTCGCATACGACATCAATTCACACTGGGCTATCGGAGCTGAAGGCAAATACCAATATGTCGACGATTGGGACGATGCGTATCTGTCGTTCTGCGCTTCTTACAAATTCTAAGACATAATGAAAATCTGCATTTTAGACGGATATTCCCTCAACCCGGGCGACCTTGATTGGTCGCCCGTTGAGCGTTTGGGCGACGTGACGCTTTTCGACCGCACACCAGCCGACAAAATCGTGGAGCGCGCAGCCGACGCCGATATTGTGCTGACAAACAAAGTGCCTTTCAGCGCCGACACGCTGCGACAACTGCCACGACTTCGCTTCATCTGCGTGCTCGCCACAGGCTACAACATCATCGACACCGAGGCGGCAGCACGCCAAGGCGTGGTGGTTGCCAACATCCCCGCCTACAGCACCATGTCGGTGGCACAGATGGCCTTCGCCCACATTCTCAACATCACAAACCACGTGGCTTCATACGCACGCGAGGTTGCCGACGGCAAATGGACAAACTGCCCCGACTTCTGCTTCTGGGACAGTGCGCTGACAGAACTGGCAGGCAAGACAATGGGTATTGTCGGACTCGGCAACACCGGAATGGCGACAGCGCGCATAGCCGTTGCAATGGGCATGAAAGTGGTGGCCATGACATCAAAAAGCGCCGACACGCTGCCCGAAGGAATCACGCCGGCACCGCTCGACGATGTGCTTGCCTCAGCCGACGTGGTCAGCCTTCACTGCCCACTCACGCCGTCGACACGTCATATCATCAATGCCGCATCCATCGCCAAGATGAAACCATCGGCTATTCTGATCAACACCGGACGCGGTCCGCTTGTCGACGAGCAGGCAGTGGCTGACGCGCTCAACGGCGGGCGTCTGGCGGCATTCGGCGCCGATGTGCTGTCGCAGGAGCCACCCCGCGGCGACAATCCTCTGCTCTCCGCGCGCAATTGCTTCCTGACACCCCACATCGCATGGGCCACCCTCGAGGCACGCACGCGCCTGATGAGCACAGCCACAGAAAACGTGCGCCAATTCATTGCGGGAGAACCAGTTGCAAACCGCGTGAACTAACAGACATAAAAGAAATAATAAGTGACAAAAATCAAAGTCGCTTATTATTCCTTTTATTTTAAACAACATACACCTTAAAGCTGACAACGAGCCGCTATGTTTAACAAATATTAACCTTATAAATTACAACGCCTTGTTGTTTTTTAAAAACAAATATTCTACCTTAGCACTCGATTTACAAAAAATCTAATAGCGACAAGAATCTAATAGCGACCCAAATGAATAAGCGAGTAGGCATATTGATGCTTCTCTTTGGTATGTTTTTAATCCCAAACGCACATACCAACATCACAGAAATCGACATTGACTTCCAAGTGGGGAAGTGCAATGTTGACACTGCATATAGCGACAATGCCCGTCAACTCGCAAATCTCGAAAAAACAATCCAATACGTAAACAGCCATCCCAATGTGCGCATTGAGAGGCTAACAATCAGCGGCTATGCCTCGCCCGAAGGACCTGCTGTAAAAAACAAGCAGCTTGGCGAAACCCGCGCCAACGCATTGGAGCAATACATCCGTTCGCGCATTGACATTGCCGACTCGCTGGTGGTGCGCCTGCCGGCGACGATTCCATGGGATATGCTGAAAGCAGAAATCCGCACATCGCAAGAGCCTGGCTACAACGAGATTGACCGCGTGCTGCACTCCGACTCCACCGTAATCGAGTATCTTCCCGGACGATGGGCAGACCGCCGCGCCTTCGAGATTCAACGGCAGAAGGCATACAAGACACTGAACCGCAACGTGTTTCCTTCGATGCGGAGCGCGAAGGCACAGATTACGACAACCGAATCTGTACCCGATGGAGAAATCGCATTGCCGACGGCAGACTACGACCTGTCGGGAATCAGCGTACCGGCGGTCGACATCCCCGACACAGAGACTGGAGACAACGGAGAATGGACACGCGGACTTTACCTGAAAACAAATGCCGTAGGATGGGCTATGCTCATCTCCAACATAGCCGTGGAAGTGGACATCAACAAGTATTGGAGCGTGACGCTGCCCGTCTACTACTCGGCACTCAACTACTTTACGCGCACACGCAAACTGCGCACACTCGCCTTCCAGCCCGAAGTGCGCTGGTGGTTTGCCCCCAAATGGTTTGTGGGCGCACATTTCGGCGTGGCACAGTACAACTATGCCCTATCATCGTCGGAATGGCGCTATCAAGACCATAACGGCAACACCCCGGCACTTGGCGGAGGTCTTAGCTTCGGCTGGCGCACACCGCTCGGCAAGAGCAAGCACTGGATGATGGAGCTCACCGCCGGCGCCGGATGCTACCGGCTGAAGTACGACACATTCCACAACGAAGCCAACGGTGCGATGGTCAGCACCACAAGCCGCACATTCTTCGGAGTGGACAATGCCGCAGTGACGTTTATCTATCGTTTCGACCTTAAACGCAAGAGAAGATGAAACGATCAGCCCTGACATATTGCATTTTGAGCCTGTTCGCCATTTTGGGCTTCTCGGCATGCGACGTGCACGAGTTTCCCGACATGCCGGAGCGACGCCCGTATGAACTTGTGCTCGACTTCACCAACGCCATCGACATGGGCTTCTATCAGACCATCGACTATTCGCGCGCCTCCACCGAAGCCAGCCCGTCGGGAACGAAGACACAGACAGAAATCACCTACGACATACGCTATACCGTAAACGCCTACCGCATCGACGGCAACGATGGCAACCGACTATCGGACACCACCGTCGTGGTCTGCAACAGCGACCTTGAAAATCTGAACCACACCCTGCGGCTCAACCTTCGCCCCGGCAAATACCGCTTCCTTGTGTGGGCAGACTATGTGGTCCACGGCACGAAAACCGACCTCTATTACAACACGTCAAACTTCGAGGAGATAATCCTCGCCGACCGTCAGAACCATACAGGCTCAACCGACCGCCGCGACGCATTCCGCGGAGAGAAGGAAGCAGAAGTGTACGACAACCCGGAGCTGACGTCAAACTCCACACGGTCGACCGCCGTAAACCGCGTAGTGGTTGAAATGGAACGACCGTTGGCAAAGTTCAAATTCATCTCCCACGACATAGTCAAGTTTCTCAGCTACGTGCTCCAGCAACGTGCCATCCGCCAAAAAGAAGCGGAAATGAAGGCACAGCAAGGAGTGTCGCCAGAGTCGGCCGACCCAAAGGCCGACCCCAAAGCCGACATCAAGAACATCAACACAAACGACTTCCGCGTAGTGTTCCGCTATCAAGGCTTCATGCCGTGCTCATTCAATATGTTTACCAACAAGCCAGCCGACTCCTGGACAGGCGTCGCGTTCGACAGCACGATGCAGAGGCTTAGCGACACGGAGGTGGAACTTGGATTCGACTATGTGTTTGTCAACGGCGGAGAGTCGACGGTGCCTGTTTCGGTGGAGGTTTACGACACCGACAGAACGCTGCTGTCGAGCACGCTGCCAATCGATGTGCCAGTGGTGCGCAACAAGCTCACCGTGGTGCGCGGCAATTTCCTCTCGTCAAAGGCTTCGGGAGGCGTAAGCATCCGAACGGAATTCGACGGCGAATACAATCTTGAAATCAGATAAAAAAGAAACAAACAATTTAATATTAACTTTATAATTTTTCTATGAAAAAGGTATTATTTTCAACCGTTGCCATGTCGGCATTGATGCTGATGGCAACATCATGCGCCGATGATCAGACTTCGGATTTGAAAGCCGGTGCTGAAAGCACTGTGACAATCACAGCCCAGCTGCCTGGCAACATGGGCACCCGTGCATTTGCCGACGGCACAAAAGCCACCGAGCTGCACTATGCCGTCTATGAGAAAGGCACAACGACAAGACTTGCAGTCTGCAAAAAAGCCGACGGCACTAAGGGACAACTCGAGGGTACAGCCACAATGACAGGTCTGCAAACCACCATCTCCTTGCAGCTGACCACAGGCAAGGAATACGACTTCGTGTTCTGGGCCGACGCTCTCGGCGACAACGTTTACACGTTCAACTCTGAAAACCAGACTGTAACCGTCAACTACGCCAATGCCGAAAACAACACCGACAATCTTGACGCATTCTTCGGTCAGAAGAAAGCGCTGAAGGTTAGCGGCAACATAAGCATTTCGCAGGAGCTCCGCCGTCCGTTCGCACAAATCAACATCGGAACAGACGACTTTGACGCAGCGGCAGCTGCCGGCTACACCGTTTCAGAGTCGACCATCGGAGTGGCAACCTACAAGACGCTCAACCTTCTCTCAGAAGAGGTCAGCGACCCTGTCACTGCGACATTCGTAAAGAAACCGATTCCTACAGAGGACTCTAAATTTTCAATAAACAGCAAGGATTACAAATATCTGTCGATGTCGTACGTGCTCGTGCCGAAGGACAAAGAAACTGTCGACATCGCGTTTGACTACACGCTGACAAACCGCACGTTCACCAACGTGCCTGTGCAACGCAACTACCGCACAAACATCTACGGCTCGTTGCTCACCAACACAGCCGACTTCAACGTTGTAATCGCTCCGGAATTCAACGACCCAGACAACAACTATGAGGTGCTCAATGCAAAAGGCGTAAGCCAACTCAAAGACCTTTTGGCTTCAGGCGCAGACCTGAGCAAAAAAGACGTGATCGTTGACCTCAACGGCGAGACAATGGACAGCAACATCGCGCTCAACGCCCACAGCGTTGCCGTTGAAAACGGAACAGTCGACGCCTCCCAACTGAGCGCAAAGGCAGAAGAGGGCGTAACGCTGAGAAACGTGAAGTTGACTGGATCTTTCCCAAAAGCTACGTCAAATGCCCGCGTAATTGTTGAAACGGCAGGCGATGTTGTTGTCGACGGACTCGACTACACCGGCGCCACCGACGGCTACAATCCTATTGAAATCAACCTACGTAACGTTGTTTCAAAGAACGTAACAGTAAAGAACTGCAAATTTGCCAAATTCACAAACAACGCAATGACGGTGTTCGGAATGGCTGAAGGCGGAGTGCTGAACATTGAAAACTGCACTTTCGACTTGGCAAAAACAAGCGAGGCTGTGCGCATCAGCAACAAGACAAACACCAAATTCACTGTCAACGTAAAGGATTGCTCCTACACCTATCCTTCCGACGCAGCGGGACAATGGGTTGGTTTCTTCCTGTTCGAGGACTACACTTCAGCAACAGAAGATGAAGCCAACGCCGCAATGCAGTTTAAGAACCTTACAGTAAACGTTGACAACGTGACATTCGACGGCGCAAAGGTAACAGGATTGAATCTGCTCAGCGGCGCACGCAACCAATTCGCGTGCATGTGCTACGACAAGTTGCCAAGCTTAGTAGTAACCGACGCCACCCACTTCCCTACATTCAACTTCAAATAGACTGAACCGTAGAGAATATCAAACATAACAACACGCACCGCGCCACCGCAGCAAACGACTGTGGTGGCGCGGTTGCTTTCGCTGTAGCGCATCTCCGAAGCGCTGTCTGCCACTGAGCGCGTTGAGTTATGACTTTGTGCAATGAAACAACAGCAACGTTGGCAGGCAATAGTCGCGGAGCGAAACGGATGCGTGCCGGAGGAACGCTGCTACGATAGAGCCAACACATATAACGCCATCAAGCACAGACGGCGGGACATCTCACGATGTCCCGCCGCCGTACATACATATCAATCAACTTTAAATCAGCAAAAGATAAACATCCGCTCAAGCCAGTAGACCAGGATACCTGCCAAATAACCGAGCAGACACACAAACGAAATGTGGCGTAAATACCAGCCGAATGTGATTTTTTCAAGACCCATCACCACAACGCCGGCGGCACTGCCGATAATGAGCATGCTGCCACCCACTCCGGCGCAGTAAGCAAGCAACTGCCAGAACTGACCGTCCTGCACAAACATCATCATGTCGGGACTTGTCACGGCGGCGGCAGGGATAACGTTGTACATACCCATGCATCCAGCCACAAGCGGCACATTGTCGACAATCGACGACACCACGCCAATGACACCTGTCACGAAATAAGCATTGCCATTGGTGGCGTGTTCAAGCCACTGTCCGAAACTTGTAAGCACACCCACCTCGCTCAGCACAGCCACAGCCATCAGAATGCCGAGGAAAAACAGGATGGTCGACAAATCGATTTTATGAAGAATCGTCGACACGCGCTCAGAGAACGAGCCTTCCAACTCGTGTTCGTGGCGCAGGAATATCTCGGTCATCGCCCAAAGCAAGCCAAGCACGAAGAGGATGCCCATAAACGGAGGCAAACCAGTGATGGAGCGGAAGAACGGCACAAACATCAAGCCGCCCACACCGACAACAAACACCGCCACCCGTTCGCCATGGCTGAGTGCCGATTTTGTGAAATCTACATTGTCCTCCACCACAGCCAACTGCCCCTTGAGCTTGAACTGCAACAGGAACGTAGGCAAGGCAATCGAGATAAGCGACGGCAGTAACACTTCCTTAATCACACCTATCGACGTGTTGTTGCCCTTGATCCAGAGCATAATGGTCGTTACGTCGCCAATCGGAGAGAACGCACCGCCACTGTTGGCGGCAAGGATGATAAGCGAGGCATAGATAAGCCTGTCGTTGCGTTCCTGCACAAGCTTGCGGAGCACCATAATCATCACGATGCTCGTGGTTAGGTTGTCGAGCACGGCAGAGAGAATAAACGTGATCAGCACGATGCGCCACAACAGCGAACGCTTGCTACGGGTGCGCAGACGGTCGCGCACAAAAACAAAGCCACCGTTGGTGTCGACAGTCTCGACAATGGTCATCGCTCCCATCAAGAAGAACAGAATCTCACACGCATCGCCGAGATGCTCAAGCAGCACGCCCTGCGTCACAAACTGGCGCGCGGCGGCATCAGAGTCGTCAAGATGGAACGCCGAGAAGAACCGGGCAAAATCATCGGCATGAAACTCTGCCACATAATCAGGGCAGCCAATCATATACAGCGACCAGCAGATTGCACACATCAACAAGGCGGTCGCAGTCTTGTTGATTTTAAGTCCGCTCTCAAGAGCGATACAGCCGTAACCAATCAGAAATACGGCAACAATAACAATTGTTAAGAACATAATATCTACAAAAAAAGGGCTTTAAAAAATAGTTTAGTTTTTGCGGTCGTAAAATTATGGAAATTTTTCCGTTATGTATAAAATTTTTTTTATGTTTAAAAACACATTTCACCGCCACACTTGCATATCCGACACAAAACGAGTAATTTCGCACACTGAAATGAAAAAAGAAGAAGAAGTCACTATGCTGCAAATCGGAAATGCACTGGTCAGCCTCGACCTTATCGAACAGTTTTTCTGCTGCGATCTCGACAAATGCCTCGGCGAATGCTGTATCGAAGGCGATGCCGGCGCTCCTATCACCAAAGAGGAATATGCCAAGATAAAAGAAATACTGCCCGAGGTGTGGGACGACCTGCTGCCGGCTGCCAAACGCGTGATTGAGGAACAGGGCGTGGGCTACGTCGACGAGGAAGGCGACTTGGTGACATCGATTGTCGACGGGCGCAACTGTGTGTTTACGTGCTATGGCGAGAACGGTATGTGTCTCTGCGCCATCGAGAAGGCATACCGTGCTGGAAAAATCGACTTCTACAAGCCAATCTCATGCCATCTCTACCCTGCCCGCCTTCAGGAATTTCCCGACTTCACCGCCGTCAACTACCATCGTTGGAAAATCTGCAAATGCGCGGAAGTGATGGGCAGAAAAAACCACGTGCGGCTGTATCAGTTTCTTGAGGGTCCGCTGACGCGCCGCTTCGGCAAGGAATGGTACGACGAGCTGCGCACCGCCTGCGAGGCCTATCTCGAGGAATACGGAGAGTAAGCATTCACTTTTTTTCATTTTTTGTCTGTATTTCTGTTTGCCGTAAAAGAAATTAGACGTATCTTTGCATCGTGATTGAGGGAAGCATAATCAATCACCATTACTCGCTACGCTTCCCGCAGTCATCCACTCTTTAATTTTCTCAAAAAAAAAGATTTTCAGAACAGTCACGTGCGCACAACGGCGCGACGTAGATTCAAAATGTAATACATCTTACATATATGTACAACTTACAGGACTTAAATGCAGCCTCTCCAGAAGAACTGCTCGAGATTGCCAAAACATTCGACATCAAGAAAGCCGACAAAATGGCCCAGCAAGACTTGATTTTCACAATCCTCGACGAGCAGGCGATAAACCGCGCCAAAGAATCGGCTTCGAAATCGGAGGCTAAAAAACCAAAAACAAAAGCCAAGAAAAAAACAGCCGAGCCAAAAAGCGATGACAACGCAGAGGCTACGGCTGTAAAGACTGCCGCCAAAAAGGCTGAACCTAAGAAAAACAGCAAAAAGAAGGAGGCAGAGCCTGCCGCGGAGGCCGCTCAGACGGAAGAACCCAAAGAGGAGAAACCGACAGCAAAGAAAACCACGGCAAAGCGCACATCCAAGAAAAAGGAGGCTGAGCCTGCCGCCGACATGACAGCTCCGGCTGCCGAGGTTGTCGTGGCTCCAGCGGCCGAAGCCGAAGCCCCTGCTGAAAACGTGGAGACAGCCGTAAAACAAGAAGAGAAACCGGCAGAGACGGAAAACGCCGCTCCCGAAGCCAAAACGCCACAACAGGCAGAACCGGCAGAAGAGCCGGCAGAAGAAAAGCCTGCCGAAGAAAAGCCTGCCGAACAGCAAAAGAAAAACGACATCGGATTCAGCTCGTTCTTCCCATTCAGCGGCGGACAGAAATTCGTGCCCCGCTCGCAACGCCAGCAGCAAGACCAGCAACAGCCTGCCGAAGACGAAGTTGCGGCATTCCCGGCTGAACCCAAACAGCAACAGCAACAACAGCAACAGAAAAACCAGAAAGCAAACCGCCGCCAGCAGCAACAACAGCAGCGCGCGGCAAAACAGCAGCAGCGCCAACAGCCTCAACAGCCGCTCTACGACTTTGAAGGCATCGTGAAAGGCGCAGGCGTGCTGGAAGTGATGCCCGACGGCTACGGATTCCTCCGCTCCTCCGACTACAACTACCTGTCGTCGCCCGACGACATCTACGTGTCGCAGTCGCAAATCAAGCAAAACGGCTTGAAGACAGGCGACGTGGTGGAAGGCAACATCCGTCCGCCGAAAGAAGGTGAAAAATTCTTCCCTCTCTGCAGCGTAGACTCAATCAACGGGCGCACCACAGAATTCGTGCGCGACCGCGTGCCTTTCGAACACCTTGTGCCATTGTTCCCCGACGAGAAGTTTGACCTGACATCGGGACGCACCACCTGCAACATCTCGACACGCATCGTCGACATGTTCTCTCCTATCGGCAAAGGTCAGCGCGGACTTATCGTGGCACCGCCGAAAACCGGTAAGACAATCCTGCTTAAAGACATTGCCAATGCAATCTCGGAAAACCATCCGGAAACATACATGATTATCCTGCTCATCGACGAGCGTCCGGAGGAGGTGACCGACATGGCACGAAGCGTGAATGCGGAAGTAATCGCATCCACATTCGACGAGCCAGCCGAACGCCACGTAAAGATTGCCGGACTGGTGCTTGAAAAGGCGAAACGCATGGTTGAGTGCGGACACGACGTGGTAATCCTGCTCGACTCAATCACACGTCTGGCACGCGCCTACAACACCGTGTCGCCGGCATCGGGCAAAATCCTCACCGGTGGTGTCGACGCCAACGCGCTGCAAAAGCCAAAACGCTTCTTCGGCGCCGCACGAAACATTGAAAACGGCGGCTCGCTCACAATCATCGCAACCGCACTTATCGAGACAGGTTCGAAGATGGACGAGGTGATTTTCGAAGAGTTCAAGGGCACCGGCAACATGGAGCTGCAGCTCGACCGCAAGCTGTCAAACAAACGCATCTTCCCTGCCGTCGACATCATCTCGTCGAGCACTCGACGCGACGACCTGCTCCTCAGCCAGGACACCATCAACCGCATGTGGATTCTCCGCCGGTTCCTCTCCGACCGCACTCCTATCGAGGCAATGGAGTTTATCAAGGACCGTATGGAGAAAACCCGCAGCAACGAGGAGCTGCTCCTGACAATGCCTATTTTGGGTGCCATTCGATGTATGAACCCATCAGTGTAGCATAGCCTGCCATGCTCAACTTTTCGTTGGTTATCGCACGACATAGTATGTAACTGCCAGCTATGCGCCAATCCCCCAAACGACTATTGCCCCACATGTAAGCTTGGTATTTATCTATACCACACTTTATCAAGTTGGCAATTCTCGTTTTCACCCTCTTCCACGACTTCCATATACACATACGTAGCCGTCGCCTTAGCCACTCGTCAGTTTCCATGAGGAAACGTTTCATGTTGGCAAGGTGATAGTAACCTACCCATCCCCTTATGTACTCTTCAAGTTTTTGCTTCCTCTTGGCATATCCCCAACCATTGCTTCGGGAAGTCAACTCCTTGTTTGGCTTTCATCTTGGATTTGGCTTTTGGGTGTACCGTGAGTTGGCATTTGCCTTTCATTACATAAAAGGAGTAACCAAGGTATTTCACACCTTGCACATAGGACACAACTGTCTTGTCCCTGTTCACCTTCAGATGAAGTTTTCCTTCGATGAATCGGGTTACAGATTCCTTCACGCGTTTGGCTGCACGCTTGGACTTACAAAATATCATCGAGTCATCGGCATAGCGAACAAAAAGGGAGACCTCGGCGAGTGAGTTCCTTGTCCAACTCGTTGAGCATGATGTTGCTCAAAAGCGGACTTAACGGTCCTCCTTGGGGAGTGCCTTCCTCACTCGCCTCGAACATACATTTGTTCATCACACCACTGCGGAGATATTTGTGAATAAGGCTTATCACCCTACCGTCCTTTATCGTGCGGCTGAGGATTTCTATGAGTTTACTATGGCTCACTGTGTCGAAGAAACGCTCCAAGTCGAGGTCAACCACATAAATGTAGCCATCATCGATTATTTTCTGAGCACCTCTTAGGGCATCATGGCAGCCTCTTCTCGGACGGAAGCCGTAGCTTCCTGGAGAGAATTGACGCTCATAGATGGGAGTTAGGGTCTGGTTGATGGCTTGTTGAACCAGACGGTCTATAACCGTGGGGATGCCCAACAGGCGCATCTTTCCATTGTCTTTGGGTATCTCTACCCTTTTTTACTGGGTTCGGACGGTATGAACCGTCAAGCAAGGAACGGATTAGGGCATCCTTATTAGCCAAGAGCCAAGGGAGCATTTGCTCACATGACATCTTGTCGATACCGCTACAGCCCTTGTTACGCTGCACAGCCTTGTAGGCTTTGAGTAGGTTATCAGGACTGATGATGCGCTCCAATAAGTGTTCCTTGTCGAATGGTACTTCCACGATGTTGTCTTCACATATCCACATGAAGGTCTGCGCTCCCACATATCCTTCGGATTCCGTCCTATCTTTCTGTGGGCAGCCATTGACTTCTCTCAATGTTTTCTGCATTCTTTCCTTCATAAGGTACGTTTCAATTACTATCGTTTAATTTATAGGTTCTGCCCTTCATGGAGCGTTATCGAGAACTCCACTACTATGGCATCTGCTGACTTCTCACAGCAAGCTTTACTCCATGACTTTCGTAAAGGCAACTAATCGCCATGTCCGTGAGACCTCCTCGGATAAGGGCTTATTCTTTCCATCTTATACCCACTTCATTTACACCAACCATTCCGAATAGCTATAGGACTTTGATTTGTGTGGCAATCTCATCCATGGTCAAATGCCTTATATGAAGTTTCTGTACGTTGGGTCAGATGTTTGCCGCCTGCTTCTTTCAGATTCCACCTCGCAGTGGACACCCTTGCTAGGAGTTGCTGTTATTTCTTGCTCTGCTCAATCCACTTGCGTGCATTGACAAACGCCTCTATCCAAGGTGTAACCTCGTCGGTAAGACGGCGGTTTTCAGGATAGAATCCGCACTGCCATGGGAAGATGGCACGCTCAAGGTGAGGCATCATCGCCAAATGGCGGCCGTCGGCCGACGCTATACCCGCAACAGCCTTAGGCGATCCGTTAGGGTTGGCTGGATATGACGCATACGCATATTCCGCAACCACGTTGTAGTTTTCAACGCCTTCAGGCAAATTGAACTTACCTTCGCCGTGAGCCACCCAGATGCCAAGTTTGGAGCCTGAAAGCGACTTGAACATCACCGAGTTGTTTTCCGGAATGCGGAGGCCAAGGAACTGCGACTCGAATTTATGCGAGTCGTTGTGCTCCATCGTAGCCTTATGCTTGAATTCCGGATTGATGAGGTTCAGCTCTATCATCAGCTGGCAACCGTTGCAGATGCCAAGGCTCAGAGTGTCCTTACGGGCGAAGAAGCGCTGCAGGGCAGCCTTTGCGTTCTCGTTCCAGACAAAGCCGCCAGCCCATCCTTTCGCCGAGCCCAGCACGTCGGAATTGGAGAAACCTCCGCAGAACACAATCATATTGACGTCGTCAAGAGTTTCGCGACCCGACATAAGGTCGGTCATGTGAACGTCTTTCACATCAAAGCCGGCGAGATAAAGCGAATATGCCATCTCGCGGTCGCCGTTCACGCCCTTCTCGCGGATAATGGCAGCCTTGATGCCTGTCGGAGTGCGGCGGTTGCCGGTAAGTCCGTAAGAGGCAAGCGTGCCTTTGAAATCCTTCGGCAATTTATAGCGTATAGGCTGCTTCTTATAGTTCTCAAAACGCTTTTTCGCACATGCCGCGCCGCTCTGACGGCGGTCGAGCAGATACGATGACTTGAACCACAAGTCGCGCAGATAATCAATGTCGAGCAGATACTCGCAACCGAGATTTGACACGAGAACCACACGCTCGTCCTGAACCGTGCCGATTGCCACGGCATGCAGACCGTCGACAGCCGCTTCCACAGCCTTCAAGTTTTTGTTCTCAACTTGCATCACAACAGCGCTGTTTTCAGCAAACAACAGCTTCACGACATCCTTGTCGTCAAATCCGTCGAGGTTGATGTTCAAACCGCCATTCGTGTTGGCGAATGTCATCTCAAGCAACGTGGTGACAAGACCGCCCGCCGAGACATCGTGCATTGCAAGCACCTTGCCTTCGTTGACAAGCGACTGAACAGCGGCAAATGCCTTTGCGAAATATTCAGCGGAGTCGATGCGCGGCACGTCGCTGCCCACACTGCCGAGCATCTGCGCGAACGCAGAGCCACCGAGCGCAAGCGGAGAATTGCTGAAATCAACGTAGACAAGAGTGGTGTTCTTCTTGTTTTGAACCACCGGTGACACAACCTTGCGCACGTCAGACACCTCAGCGGCAGCCGAGATAATCACCGTGCCTGGAGCCATCACCTTTTTCTTGCCGTATTTCTGCGTCATCGAGAGGCTGTCCTTGCCAGTAGGGATGTTGATGCCAAGACGGCAGGCAAAGTCGCTGCATGCCTCCACTGCCTTGTAGAGAGCGGCATCCTCGCCGGCGTTGCGGCAAGGCCACATCCAGTTGGCGCTGAGCGAAACGCCCTTCAATCCGTCGCTGAGAGGCGCGCCCACAATGTTTGTCAAAGCTTCCGCTATCGACGCCACAGAGCCTTGTGCCGAATCAGCCAAAGCCAATTGCGGAGCGTGGCCGATTGATGTTGCGATGCCTTTCGTTCCTGTATAGTCAAGTGCCACAACGCCGCAGTCGCTGAGAGGCAACTGTATCTCGCCCTGACATTGCTGGCGTGCCACCTTGCCTGTCACAGAACGGTCAACCTTGTTTGTCAACCAGTCCTTGCAGGCAACCGCCTCAAGCTGAAGCACATTTTCTATATATGTGTTGACGTCTGATTTCTTGTATTTAACCGACTTCAGATGGCGTTCTACCGTAGAGTCGGTCATATAAGTCTTTGGCGAGCTGCCGAACATGTCGCTCATAGCCAAGTCGATCGGGCACACACCGTCGGTCTGCTCAAAGACAAAACGATGGTCGCCGGTGGTTTCTCCAACCACATAGAACGGAGCGCGTTCGCGCTCGGCAATTGTGCGCACCCACTCAATGTCTTTTTGCTCAATCACCATGCCCATACGCTCCTGCGACTCATTGCCGATGATTTCTTTCGACGACAGAGTAGGGTCGCCCACCGGGAGAGCTCCGATTTCTATTTTTCCGCCTGTCGACTCAACGAGTTCCGACAAAGCGTTCAAGTGTCCGCCGGCACCGTGGTCGTGGATTGACACAATCGGATTGGTGTCAGACTCGGCAAGCGCACGGATTACGTTTGACACACGCTTCTGCATCTCCGGATTGGCGCGCTGCACGGCGTTGAGCTCGATAGAGTTGTCATATTGTCCGGTGTTGACCGACGACACGGCGCCGCCGCCCATACCGATACGATAGTTGTCGCCGCCCATCAGCACCACGCTTTCGTGAGGCTTAGGCTCGCCCTTCAGGGCATCGCGCTTTGCTGCGAATCCCACGCCACCGGCAAGCATAATCACTTTGTCGTAGGCAAATTCCTCTCCGTTTTCCTTATGCTCGAACGTGAGCACAGAACCGCAAATCAGCGGCTGTCCGAATTTGTTTCCGAAGTCGGACGCACCGTTTGATGCCTTGATAAGGATTTCCTCAGGCGTTTGGTAAAGCCATTTGCGCGGCGCCATCGCCGAAGCCTCCCACACACGGTTTTCCTCCGTGCGCGGATACGAGGTCATATAGACCGCCGTTCCGGCTATCGGCAGACTCGCCTTTCCTCCTCCGAGGCGGTCACGGATTTCACCTCCCGTTCCTGTAGCCGCGCCGTTGAACGGCTCTACGGTCGTCGGGAAGTTGTGGGTTTCCGCCTTCAACGAGATTACTGTTTCAACGTCCTTGATTTGGAAGAAGTCGGGGCCTTGCGGATTTTTCGGAGCAAACTGCTCTATCACCGGACCTTCTACAAAAGCCACGTTGTCTTTATATGCTGACACAAGCTTATTCGGATTTTCCTGCGATGTCTTTTTAATGAGCTTAAAAAGAGAAGACGGTTTCTCCTCGCCGTCGATTACAAACACGCCGTTGAAGATTTTATGACGGCAGTGCTCAGAGTTGACCTGAGAGAAACCGAACACCTCGCTGTCGGTCAGCGGACGGTTGAGCTTTGCGCTCAACGACTTCAGGTAATCCACCTCTTCCGGATTGAGCGCCAAGCCTTCTTGCTCGTTGTATGCCTCGATGTCGGAGATGTAAACAATCTCATCCGGTTTTTTGAGAATTTCAAAGATGTCGGCGCCGAGATTCTCATAAAGGCGCTGAAGCATCTTGTCGTAGGTTGGATTTTTTGCTGTTGTCGGGAAAAACTCTTCAATGCGTTTAACTCCGGAAAGACCCATGTTCTGGGTTATTTCCACCGCGTTTGTACTCCAAGGAGTTATCATCTCCCGGCGCGGTCCCACAAACTTGCCTTCCACCGTAGAGGCGTCAAGCAGCTGGGCGTCGTTGAACAACCATTTTAATTTTTCAATTTCGCTGTTTTCCAGCTTGTGGTCGGTATCAACTGCGATAATCGAACCCGACACATTTTTGAAGAAACTAATCATATTTATTGAGTAGGGAATTGGTTTAATTCTTCTGCAAAATTAATTAAAATCGCTTACATATACGGACTAATCTTCCCGAATATGTCGAAAAATTATTCTTTTTCGCATAAAAGATAGTAACTTTGCAATGCTTTTAGCAAAAAACAAGAATCCAAATGGCAACGATATTAAATATTGAGACGTCTACCGACGTTTGCTCCGTCTGCCTGTCGCACGACGGTGAGATGAAATTTCACGACGCTGACTACAAAGGACGCAACCATGCCACCGTGCTTGGCGGCTTCGTAAAAAACGCCCTCGACTACGCAAAGATGTGCGAGATGAAGCTTGACGCCGTCGCCGTGAGCATAGGCCCTGGTTCCTACACGGGTCTGCGCATCGGCTTGTCGGAAGCGAAAGGCCTGTGCTTCGGTCTCGACATTCCGCTGATTGGCGTAAACACCCTGAAACTGCTGAGCGTGGCTGTAATGTTCTCAAAAAACATCGGTCCCGACGACTATTTCGTGCCGATGATCGACGCGCGGCGCATGGAGGTGTTCACAGCGGTCTACGACCTTGCCCTCAACGAGGTTATGCCAAACCAGGCGATGATTCTCGACGAGAATTCGTTTGCCGACTTGCTGGAGTCGCGCAAGCTGCACTTCATGGGCAACGGCGCCGACAAGGCTTCCGACTTGATAAAGAGCCAGAACGCGGAGTTCACTCTCGGCATACGTCCCAATGCATCCGACATGATCGCCCTCTCGGAAAAGGCATTCCGCGAGAATGATTTTCTCGACCTTGCATACTCTACGCCAAACTACATCAAGAAGTTCCACACCACAACGCCAAAGAAAAACGTTCTTGGCTGTCAACCAACGAAATAATTATGTTAGAATACAACACACAGAAAGAGAAACTGGTGCTGCCAGAATATGGCCGCAACGTACAGCAGATGGTCGACTATTGCCTCACCATCGAGAACCGTGACGAGCGCAACTGGTGCGCGTCTGCCATCGTGGCGATAATGAGCAATCTGTTTGCTGCCCAGGCGGGCGTTGACGACTTCAACAAGATGCTGTGGAACCAACTCGCCATAATGTCAGACTTCCGTCTCGACATCGACTATCCGTGCGAGGTGATCAAGCCCGAGAATCTGCACTCCAAGCCGGAGAAGATTCCTTACAAACTGACGCCAATACGCTTCCGCCACTATGGCAAAATCGTCGAGAATCTGATTGACATCGCCCAGGACATGCCCGAGGGCGAGGAGCGCACACAGCTGGCTCTGCTCATTGCAAACCAGATGAAGAAGCTCATGGTGCAGTCAAACATCGACGGTGTCGACGATGAAAAGATATTCAAAGACCTCGCCCTCTATTCGCGCGGAAAGATTGTGCTGAACCCAGAGGAACACAAACTGCGCGACTTCAAGGATATGGTTCCCGAAAAACCAGCCTCAAACAATAAAAAATCGAAAAAGCGCAAATAAACGATGATCACCGCCGACCAACTTATCGAAATCGGACGCTACAACAAGGCGCACGGCATCAACGGCGAGATTTCCGCCACTTTCGACTGCGACACGATGGCCGTCGGCGAGCTGTCGGCTCTGGTATCGCCGATGGACGGCATTTTCGTGCCGTTCTTTGTCAACGGCATACGCCCGAAGAACAACGACACTCTGCTACTGAAAATCGACGGCATCAGCAACGAGACGCAGGCTAAACGCCTCGTCAACTGCCCCATCTACGCTCTCGCCGAAGAAATGCCGGAGCAGGATGAGGTGTACTGCGACTTTTTCATCGGCTTCACAATCACAGACACCGACGGAAACACTATCGGCACAATAACCGACGTGGACGACTCCACGGAAAACGCATTGTTTGTGGTGGAAAACGAGGGCAAAACTGTCTATATCCCCATTTCGGAGGATTTCATCACGGAAATCGACGAGCAAGGAAAAACAATCGAGATGGATTTGCCCAAGGGCATCCTCGATTTATGACCCCGCGCAGCAGAATGCCTTCTAAATTTTGCTAATTAATCAAATATACTGTTTATCTTTTTTGATTTAACAGAGAGATTCTGTATCTTAGCGAGAAATATATAAAAAAACAGAATCTCAATGTCCGATAAAAATGACTTTCAAGAGTTCTCGGAAGACGCCGCTGTAAAGTTTATCAGAGAGCGGCTGTCGGAAGACATGGCTTCACGGCTGTCAGACGACGACATCCTCGACATTGTCGATGCCGCCTACGACTACTATGACGACAACGGCCTGCTCGACTTGTCAGACTTCGACTCAGACGTAGACGAACGCAAAATGGCCAGCGCCATAATCGAAAGCACCGGCTGCGGCCTGACAGAAAGCGAAGTGTTGGAAATCATTGGATTGGAAAACCTTTACGAAGATTCGCTTAACGATTTCTAAGACATTTATGCGTGCAAAAAACATATTATATTCTCTTGCGGCTGGCTTTGTCGCAATCTCGATTTCAATAGCGCCGGCTTATGCCAAGGACAATTTCTTCAAACGCTCGGCAAATGCTGTGAAGGAATTCTTCAGCGACGACAAAAAGAAGGACGACAGCACTCCCGACAAGGAAAAGAAAGAAGAAAAAGCCAATCCCGAAAAGAGCGGCACAACAACAACAACAACAACAACAACAACAACAACAACAACAACACAGCCTGAAAGCGGAAAAATCGACGACAAATCGGTCACTGAGCTCTACGACCTGTCGTTTGAGGAAAACAAGGCTCTTCCGAAACTGGGCAACCAACGCGCTAAAATACGCGAATACCAGCAGATACAGGCAAAAAAACTATTGTCGTCAGGGCAAAACATCGAGACGACACGCAACGGAGAGGTAATTATAGCCACTGTCGCCGCCAACGACCTGTTTCTGCCAAACGACACCACACTGCGCCCAACGGCGGCAAAAGTGCTGCGCCCATATATGGAATACCTTAAAGAGCCCGACATGTACCGGATGCTACTGCTGATGCACAGCGACAACACCGGCTCAGAGGCATACACCAACCACCTCACCACGGTGCGCGTGTCGGCCGTGTTCGACTGGATAAAGGACAATGCCGCATGCAGCGACTATGTGATTCCCTATGCAATGGGCGCCGACGACCCGCTGCCAAACACTCCCAACAATTCTGTCGACAACCGCGAGAAGAACCGCCGGTTGGAGATTTATCTTGTCCCGGGCAAGTCTATGATACGCAAATCTTCACGCGGGCAGCTGAGATAAATCACACCACCATCTACAATACAAAAAAATCCATCAGAATTCTTCCGATGGATTTTTTGTGATCCGGCTGCGATTCGAACGCAGGACCCACAGCTTAGAAGGCTGTTGCTCTATCCAGCTGAGCTACCGGACCATCTTTTTCAAAAGTGTTGCAAAGGTACGGCAATTCATTGAAAATAGCAATAATCTTCCGAAGTTTTTTATCAGAAAATTACGCTAAAATCTGCCGAATAGCTTAAAATGAGCTATTTATGAGTATCTCACCTCAATAGAGGTAATGATTTGGCAACAGTCACAATTTCTGCAATATGCATATGTTTGCTGTCAAACAACTCTTCTCCGCTGTAAAGGTACAATAACCGCACAAAATAACAATCGCTATATTGGAATAATTTACATAAATAGCTTATTTTATAATGATTATCGCAAAATTTAATGTATATTTACAGCCGAATTCGGTGAATTTATGAAACTAAACAAGATTAAAGATGTCTTAGACAGCACGGGTATTTCACAAACTTAGCTGGCAAAACAGTTGGGTAAGAGCATTAGCACGGTCAATTGCTATGCCCGGAATAGAATGTAATTATGGAGAATATACTTGATATTATAAAAAACGAAATTTCGCACGATTATTATCAACAGAACTTTCCTAATGATGGGCAAAGATTTGTTGCATGGTATATGCCAATATACATTTAGATGATTAAATAATGAACGTGTGTGGATATAGCAATGGGACAGAATGATTTGACAAACATAAATGATGTTGTCTATCAGAAATTGATAGACAACATAACCACGCTATGGGGTGAGGCGAAATCAAAAGCCATTACTGCGGTCAATACCGAATTGCTTGATGCCAACTGGCAGACAGGCAAATATATCGTAGAATATGAGCTTAAAGGTAAAGATAGAGCTGAGTATGGCAAGCAATTACTTGTGAACCTTGCCAAAGACCTAACGGCAAGAAATGGGAAAGGCTTTAGTCGTTCTAATCTTGTCTATATGCGTAAGTTTTATCTTGCTTTTCCAATTTGTGAAACAGTGTCTCACAAATTGACATGGAGTCACTATTTTGAGCTATTGAAGTGCGATAATACACTTGAAATGCAGTTTTATTATACGGAGTCCATCAAAGAATGTTGGAAAGTCAGGGAACTGAAAAGACAGATGAAAAGTTGCCTGTTTCAGCGACTTGCCCTAAGCACAGACAAGGCAGGAGTTCTAGCTTTGGCTAACGAGGGGCATCAAGTACAAACTCCACAAGACATTATTCGCGACCCATTCGTACTTGAATTTGCTGGACTTCCCAAACAGAAACGCTATAAGGAAAGTGACTTAGAAAAGGCTCTTAAAGACTACATGGAGCAGTTCCTTTTGGAAATGGGGCGTGGCTTTGCTTTTGTCGGCAGACAATACTCCATGCAGATAGGCAGCCGACAGTTTAAGGTGGATTTGGTGTTCTACCACTGTATTTTGAAATGCTATGTGCTGATTGACTTGAAGCGAGCAGAGATAAAACATGGTGATATTGGGCAGATGAACCTCTACCTTAACTATTTCAAAACAGAAGTGTGTCAACCAGACGATAATCCACCCATCGGCATAGTTTTGGGAGCAAGAAAAGACGAGCTTCTGATGGAGTATGCCTTGGAAGGCATTACAAACCAGTTGTTTGTGGCACGTTACCAACTCTATTTGCCAAAGCGTGAAGAACTGCAAGCACAACTCGACAAATTGTTAGACGAAGCTGAGCAACAACAATAAAGTAAGGACATTCCGACGTTTTTTACAAGATTATAATATAGTATTAACAGGTATAAAGTAATTAAATAAATATGAAGTTAATTTTTAAATATTTTTTTATTTCTCTATTGTTCCTAAATGGGCAATTAGTTCATGCACAATCATTTAAAATCGACAGCTTAAAAGGTAAAAAATGGGAGTTGCAATTGCCAAAAGGAAAGTCTTATACTTCGAATCTTATATTCAAAGATACGACATACACAACTAGTTTCTCCTTTAATGGACAGACTCATACTATAGAGAAGCCATACTTAATACAGCAGGAAAACGTAGAAACATTTTATGTTATTTTTCCATCAGAAGGAAAGGGTACAAAAACTTTCCCTGTTAAGTTTAAAGTTTTAGAATTTACCGACAAGTTGCTAAAATTGCAAAATACAACAACAAATGTTGTAAATACGTATTTCGCAAAATAAACAACTAGTAGATTGTAAAGTCTAAAAGTTTAGTAAGGCACGTGTGATATTTCATCAATCATCAGTATGTGACGAACGACGTTTTACTCAACTTTTAGACTTTACAGACTACTAGTAAGACCGTGCTTTTTGCAACATATTACTCTGTTTGATATTTTTTGTTTAATAAAATTCTTAGATTCATTATTTTTTTTGTATTTTTGCAGCCGAAAAGAGTTGTTAGGCAGCAAACGTATGCAGATTGCAGAATTTAGAACTGTTGCTAAATCATTACCTCTGTTGAGGTGAAAAACTCATAAATAGTTCATTTTTAGCTATTCGGCTGATTTTAGCGTAATTTTTTTTAGAAAATCTATTTTGCCACGCCTCAGCCAATCCGCTGCAGAGTTTGAAACGGGAATGTGGCCACATAGACATCGGTGCCTGCGGGCAGGTTCATTCCGGCAATGGCACGGCTGATTTCAGCCAACGGCACACCCTGCCCTTCCATCTCTCTTATTCTCTCCGAGATGAGCGCGGTGTCGATGCCAGCCGCCGCCACAACAGCGATGCCCTGCACATAGAGAGTGTAGGCGGTCTCCTCCTCGACAGCACGGTGGTTGACGCTGCCGTCGGAGCTTATGTCAAAAAGGTGCAGCCGACAGACCGCACCTTCATAGACCGTATATGGCGCAAGGAAACGCATCTTGTCAGTTGCGCAGCCCGCGCTGATATGGATGGGCGTTGTAGATGTCCTGACGCAGGCGCGAGCGCGAAAGCGAGATTTTGTCGACAAAGACAGCGTTCTCCATCACCATTTTGTAGTTCATATATCCGTATACACGCTTTGTGGTGCGCGTGGAGTCGGTCTGCAGCACAATCGATGCCGTTTCTTCCGGCATCAGACTCTGCGACTGAAATTCAGAAGAGCCGTCGGCATAGTCCACTCCTACAAACAGCGTTGCGGCGTTTTTCGCGTTGACCATCTGCATCCGCCATTCGTAGCGGTCGCCTGTGCGCATCTCGCTGTCGGCGGGATAAGAGAAAGCCAGCTGCACCAGACCGCCGCACTGACGCCTGTCGAAGAGCAAAGAGTGCGACTGCTGCCACACGTCAACGCTGTCGCCAGCCGCCACAAGCCTCTCTCCAACCTTCTTTGCCTCGTTGCGTGCGTCCCGCTGTCGGTCTTCAAGGATAGACACCACATCGTCGTAGACGTCGCCATAGACGTCAAGATTGTGTCCGTACCACATCAGCGACTTGTCGAAGTCGGCTTGCGTGTAGCCGTTTTTAATCAGGATTGACTGCTTCAAAGCCTTGCGCGACTCATCGCTTCCATAGTCAGACCTGTTCAGCTCCACCACGGCGTCGCCTTCAGCCATGTCGGCAAGCAGTACTGCCATATCTTTCTCCGGAATCACCCCTTTGGGAGTCTTGGAGCAAGACGACAGCAGCGCCGCTGCAGCCACACACAATATGCACAGACAGGTTCTCATCTTATTGTTTTGCATCCTGGTCTCCGTCATGTTGTCCGGCTTCGCTTTTCTCGATTCCGGAGAACGACAAATACTTTGAATTGAAGAGTATCAGCCACACGATACCCACAGATATCGCCGCGTCGGCAAGATTGAACACCGGACGGAAGAACTCGAAATCGGTGCCACCCACCCACGGCATCCAGTCGGGCCATGTGCCCTGCACAAGGGGGAAGTGGAACATGTCGACCACCAAGCCGTGAAGAAACGTTCCGTAGCCGCCGCCTTCGGGGAAAAGCGTTGCAACGGAATACCACGTCGACTCACTGAAAATCAATCCATAAAACATTCCGTCGATAACGTTGCCTATGGCTCCGGCGGTGACCATCGACAGGCAGACCACGAAACTTTTCGGGTATGCCTCGTTCTTGCGTATCTTGAACAGGAAATACACGAGAGCCACCGACGCAAGGATTCTGAATATCGACAGGAACAGCTTTCCGCCCAATTCTATTCCAAACGCCATGCCCGGGTTCTCGATGAAATACAGTTCAGCCCAGTTGGTGAAAGGCATCGACTCGCCGAGGCGGAACGACGTTTTCACCCAAATTTTAATAACTTGGTCGGCAATTATAATCGCAAGGACTATAATTGCCGCCAAGGTTCCATTAGAAATTTTCTTTTTCTGCATCAATGAAGTTTACTTCTTTTTTAAACTTTCCTGCTGTTTGCCCTCGATGCTCAGAGTGGCGTGAGGCACAGCCTTCAAGCGCTCCTTGGGAATCAGTTTTCCCGTCTCGCGGCAAATACCGTAGGTTTTGTTCTCTATTCTGACAAGAGCCGCTTTCAGATGCTGGATAAACTTCATCTGGCGCTGAGCCAGGCGTCCCGACTCCTCTTTGTTGAGAGTGTTTGCGCCTTCCTCCAGCACTTTGAATGTAGGCGACGTGTCGGCGGTGTCGTTACCGTCAGAGTTTGTCACCTCATTCTTAAGCTGCTCATAGTCTTTATATGCCTTGTCGAGTTTGGCAAGGATAATCTCCTTGAATTCCTGCAACTCGGCGTCTGAATATCTCGTTTTTTCTGCCATAGTTATAAAAGTTATATTATTTCCCTATTTGTGAATCTTTACAGATGCCGACAAATCAGGATACTCGTCCATGTCGAGCGTAGTGCGGTCGGCGTCGGCAATTTCGGCGATGGTGACGCTCTCTGCGAGCACCTGACGGCCGATATAGTCGGCATATTCGCGCACAGCCTCATCAGTGGCGGCATTCGGGGTGACCACAACATCGATTTTGTCAGTTATCTCAAATCCCTGACTCTTGCGGATGTTCTGGATGCGGTTCACGAGTTCGCGGGCGATGCCCTCGCGGCGCAGCTCGTCGCTGACAGTGATGTCGAGCGCCACAGTGAGCGAGCCCTCGTTAGCAACAAGCCAGCCCGGGATGTCCTCCGAAATCACTTCCACGTCGGAAAGCTCAACCACAGCCTCTTCACCGTTAACGGTAAACGCAAACTTGCCCTGCTTCTCGAATTCGATAATGTCGTGCTGCGACATTGCCGTAATCTGTGCGGCAAGGAGTTTCATTATCTTGCCAAACTTCGGACCGAGCTTCTTGAAGTCGGGTTTCACCTTCTTCACGAGCACGCCCTCGTCGTTGCCCACAAACTTGATTTCCTTCACGTTGACCTCGTTCTTGATAAGCGCGCTCATTGCCTCCACGCTGTTTTTCTGCGCCTCGCTCATCACCGGCACCATGATCATTGCCAGCGGCTGACGCACTTTCAGGTTGGCCTTGCGGCGCAAAGCGAGCACCATCGACGTGATGTCCTGAGCCATCTTCATCTCCTCCTCAAGCGCCTTGTTGATTACGCTTTCGTCGGCAACAGGGAAGTCGGCCAAGTGAACCGATGTCGACTCGCCGGTAGTAGCGGCGGTCAGGTCGGTGTACAGACGGTCGGCAAAGAACGGCGATACGGGAGCAATCAGCAGAGCCACCGTCTTCAGACATGTGAACAGAGTCTGATAAGCCGACAGTTTGTCGTCGTTCATCTCGCCGCCCCAGAAACGCTTGCGGTTGAGGCGCACATACCAGTTGCTCAGGTTGTCGCCCACGAAATCCGAGATGGCGCGAGCAGCCTTTGTAGGCTCATAGTCATCGAGATCGGCCGACACTTCCTTAACCAGCGTGTTGAGCAGAGATATGATCCAGCGGTCGATTTCTGGGCGTTTCTCCACAGGAATCTGTTCCGCGGAATTGTCAAATCCGTCGACGTTGGCATAAAGAGCGAAGAATGAATATGTATTGTAGAGCGTGCCGAAGAATTTGCGGCTCACCTCCTCTACTCCAGCCGTATCGAATTTCAGGTTGTCCCATGGCGACGAGTTTGAAATCATGTACCAACGCAGCGGGTCGGTGCCATATTTTTCAATCGCGCCAAACGGATCTACGGCATTTCCAAGACGCTTGCTCATCTTGTTGCCGTTCTTGTCGAGGACAAGTCCGTTGGAGATTACCGATTTGTATGCTTTCGTGTCAAACACCATTCCGGCGATGGCGTGCAGGGTGAAGAACCAGCCACGAGTCTGGTCCACTCCCTCGGCGATGAAATCGGCTGGATATACCTCACGCTTGTCAAACGCCTCTTTGTTTTCAAACGGATAGTGAATCTGAGCGTAAGGCATAGAGCCCGAGTCAAACCACACGTCGATCAAGTCGAGCTCGCGACGCATTGGCTTTCCGCTGTCGGAAACCAGCTTGATGTCGTCGACATACGGACGGTGCAGGTCGATTTTATTGTAGTTCTCAGCCGTGTATACACCAGGGACGAAGCCTTTGTCCTTGTAAGGGTTGCTCTTCATCACGCCGGCAGCCACAGCCTTTTCGATTTCGTTATAGAGCTCCTCAACGCTGCCGATACACTTCTCCTCGTCGCCGTCTTCGGTGCGCCAGATAGGCAGCGGAGTGCCCCAATAGCGGCTGCGCGAGAGGTTCCAGTCGTTAAGGTTTTCAAGCCATTTGCCGAAACGTCCGGTTCCTGTCGACTGCGGCTTCCAGTTTATAGTGTTGTTGAGTTCAATCAGACGGTCGCGCGACGCCGTTGTGCGGATAAACCAGCTGTCGAGCGGATAGTAGAGCACAGGTTTGTCGGTGCGCCAGCAGTGAGGATAGTTGTGCACGTGCTTCTCAATCTTGAACACCTTGTTCTCCTGCTTCATCTCCATACACAAACGGATGTCGAGACTCTCAGCAGCAGCGGCAGCTTTGTCGTCATATTTTCCGCCGACGTTGAACTGCGGGTCGTAGGCATTCTTCACCCAAGCCCCCTGATAGTTCTTATACACGTCGACATCGACACACTCCGCCACAAAACGCTCGTCGAGCTCGTCGAGCATATAGAATTTGCCCGTAAGGTCGACCATCGGACGCGTCTCGCCCTTCTTGTTGATCATGAACAGCGACGGGATGCCAGCCGCACGTGCCACAAAGGCGTCGTCGGCACCGAATGTCGGTGCGATATGCACGATGCCCGTACCGTCGTCGGTGGTCACGTAGTCGCCAGCGATTACGCGGAAAGCCTTGTCGGCTGCATTCTTGAAATTGCCGTCGGCGTCCATCTCCACAGGCTTCACCCATGGGAACAGCTGCTCATAGTGCATGCCCACCAAGTCGGGACCCTTATATTCAGCCACCACCTTGAACGGCACCAGCTTGTCGCCCGGCTTATAATCTTCGAGCGCCAGCCCCTCGGCCTTCTGGTTGAAGTGGTGGTAAAGCAGCGGTTTTGCCACGATTGCCGTGATTTTCTCGCCGTTATATCCATTGTATGACTGCACAGCGAGATAGTCGATTTTCGGGCCCACGCAGAGCGCCGTGTTTGAAGGCAATGTCCACGGAGTAGTGGTCCATGCGAGGAAATACGGCGTACCCCATTCAGCCATTTCCGGACGCGGATTCTTGATGCGGAACTGAGCCACGCAAGTTGTGTCCTTCACGTCGCGGTAGCATCCCGGCTGGTTAAGCTCGTGCGAGCTCAATCCTGTTCCGGCAGCCGGCGAATAAGGCTGGATTGTGTAGCCTTTGTAGAGGTATCCTTTTTTATAGAGTTGCTGGAGCAGCCACCAAACCGACTCCATATAGCGGTTGTCGTAAGTGATATACGGATCTTTTGTGTCGACCCAGTATCCCATCTTGTGGGTAAGGTCTTCCCATTCCTTGGTGTATTTCATCACCTCGCGTCGGCAAGCCATGTTGTAGTCGTCGACAGAGATTTTCTTGCCGATGTCCTCCTTGGTGATGCCGAGCGACTTCTCCACTCCGAGCTCCACGGGCAGACCGTGAGTGTCCCATCCAGCCTTGCGCTTCACATGGAAACCCTTCATCGTCTTGTAGCGGCAGAACAAATCCTTTATGGTGCGTGCCATCACGTGGTGGATGCCCGGCATACCGTTTGCCGAAGGCGGACCCTCATAAAACACAAACGAAGGATGTCCCTCGCGGATTTTCATACTTTCCGCAAAAACCTGTTCTGCGTCCCATTTTTCCAGAACCTCCTTATTGACGTCGGAGAGGTTGAATCCATTATATTCCTTAAATTTATTCTTCATTAGAATAACTGCTTATCAATTTTTGTGCAAAGATAGTGCAAGGCGAGCGAAATGCAAAACAAACTTGTTTGATTTTGCTTTTCCTTAGAAACCTTCTTAACTTCGCAGACCTCAAAATCTCAGAAATAAATTAGCAATATTAGGCAGAATCTGACTACTTTTGCAAAAACTTTATTTTCAGCATTGGTTATGAGACAACAACTTTGGGACAAAACCTCCATAGTCTTCGCCGTCGGAATCTTTCTGACGTTTGTGGCATTCGATGTGATATGGTGTATGGACACCACCTTCGCATCGTTCTCTTTCTTTGAGACATACGCAACTAAAATCATCGCAACGCTGGCGCTGGCAGGCGTCTATGCCCTGACACGCTGCCGATGGGCGCAGATTGTGGTCATGGCTCTGCTCGACGTGCTGCTGGTTGCCAACTTGATGTATTTCCGCACCTACTACTCCGCCATCCCAGCAAGCTCATATCTCGAGGCGGGCAATCTTGCCGACTTCAAGGCAAGTGTGACCGACTCGCTGCGGTGGGCAGACATCGTCCTGCTGCTCATCTCCATAGCGACAGCCGTCATAGCATTTCGTTACAAAACCACCAAGCGTCAGCCGCTGACAGCCGTGCTGAAATGGTGGGCAGCGCCGCTTGCAGGCTTCGCCCTGCTGCTCACGGGCGTCAATCTGTGCAAAGGAGGCTTCCACAAGTCGTTGCGCTCCGTGCGCCAATCGGCTTATCTCTGTTCTGCCGACGCGCCTATCTTCTCGGTCTTCGGATGCATCTGGTATGACATCACCGACGCCGCCGAGCCAATCACGCCCGAGAAACAGGTGGAGATTGAGCGATGGCTGGCGTCGCAACCGAAACACCAGCCTGCCGACAGCGTCACGGAAAAACGCAGCAACCTGCTGATTGTCTTCGCCGAGTCGCTTGAAAGCTGGGTGCTTGAGAAGAAAGTCGACGGCAAGGAAATCACGCCTTGCCTGAACAGACTGCTGAAAGAGAAGTCGACGCTCTACGCACCCAATGTGCTGACACAGGTGAAGGGCGGACGTTCAATCGACGCGCAGCTGATGATTTGCAGCGGACTGCTGCCGCTGATGAGCGGCACGTACAGCAGCCTCTACTACGACAACACATTCTACACGCTTCAGAAAGCGATGCGCGGGCTGAAGCACTCCCGGAGCTACCTGCTGACCATCGACAAGGTGTCGACATGGAATCAGGGCGCGGTGGCACGCAGCTTCGGAACCGACACCATAATCTCCTACCACGACTTCAAGATGACCGAGGCATTCGGCACCCACAAGCGCATCGGCGACGCCTCGTTTTTCCAGCAATGCCGGGAGAAGATTGAGCGCGGCGAGGTGTGGAAGCCGGGCGAGTCGGTCTACATGCAGTTTGTCACATACTCCGGCCATGCGCCGTTCAAACTGCCCGACCATCTGCGCACCATCACGTTTCCAGCGTCTATCCCTGAGAAGGCCGCCGACTATATGACCACCGCCCACTACACCGACAAGGCCATCGGCGACTTCGTGGCTTATCTGAAGACGCTGCCGCAATACAAAGAAACCATCGTGGTGATTGTCGGCGACCATGAGGGACTGGCGTCCTACCGTCAGGAGCTCGTCGGCAACCCAGCCTGCCGCGGACTGGTGTCAGACAAGCAGCTCACGCCGTTTATCGTGCTCAACTCGCCCGTTGGGATGCGCTACGACAAGTTTATGGGACAGATTGACATCTACCCCACACTACTCAATCTCATGCAGCTCGACGCCTACCGCTGGCACGGTCTGGGACAAAGCATCCTCGACCCGCGCAAGCAGGGCGTTGCCGTAGGCTCGGTGATGAATGTGGAAGGCACGGGAAGCGACAAAGAGGTGGAGCGGCTGAAGGAGGCTCACACCGTGTCGGACTACATGCTTCGCTACGATTGGCTGAAACGCCTTGACTAAAGCCGTCCCTCGTCGCTGTAGCTGTAGAATCCCCTTGACGAGAAGATGATATGGTCCACCACGCAGACGTCGATAAGCTTGGCGGCATTCTTGAGTTTGTCGGTCAGAGCGTCGTCGTGCGCGCTTGGGCGCAACGAGCCTGACGGATGGTTGTGTACAAGAATTATTGCAGAGGCAAGGTTGTCGATGGCGTGGCGCAACACAATCTTCACGTCGACCACCGTCGCCGCCACCCCTCCCTGGCTTATCCTGGCACGCGTGATGACGCGTTTGGCAGTGTTCAGATAGATTACCCAGAACTCCTCATGGTCGAGTCCCGTCAGCTTGTCGAGCATCAAGTCGTATGCCTTCGACGGCATATTGATCACCGGTTTCTCCACCGGACCCTCCTGCGCATATCGCTTGCCCAGCTCAATGGCGGCAAGCAGCGTCACCGCCTTTGCGTCGCCCACGCCCTTGAACGAGCGCACGAGGTTGCGTATGGTGCGCCTCGACAACTCCTGAAGGCTGTTGCCCGAATCGGCAAGAATGCGTTGCGACAGGTTTATCACCGACTCGCCGGGAGTGCCGCTTCCGAGCAGCAGCGCGACAAGTTCGGTGGTGGTCAGTGCCTCCACACCAATAGCCAACGCCTTCTCCCTCGGACGGTCCTCCGCCGATAGGTCGGCAATCCGGCTTGACCTGTAAGGTGTTTCCATCGCAGTGATGTCTGTGTGTGTTTATTTTCCTTTTCTGATGGCTATCTCTTCCTCGATGTTGCGTCCGCGGCGGAGAATGATTTTCGTGAAGAACGCTTTGAGGAAACCGCAACCGTAGCCGCCGAGCTGCACCACGCTCGCCACAATCGACAGGGCGGCGATTTTAAGGCTCTTGGTCATCGCAAGGGCACAGCCGAACACGGCAAGCAGATATGCCGCCAGCGGCAGCAGCCACATCCACGACACAACCGCCGCCAGCACAGCCATGGCCGCCACACCTGTCACAAACACGGCAGGAAGCCAATGCACGAGTTTCAGCGAGTCGGGATAGAGCAGATAAAGCGTGATGCGCGACATGCCGAACACATAGACCTGACGGCAGAACAGCCGCATGTTTACGCGCCGCTTGTGATAGACGTAGGCCTCGCGAATCAGCGATATCGCGAATCCAGCCTGGCGTATGCGCGTGCTCATATCGATGTCTTCGGAAAACATCTCGCGGAATCCGCCCACCTTCTCCCACACCCGGCGTGAGAATCCCATGTTGAACGTGCGCGGCACGAATTTCTCCAGCTGCACCTTGCCGCCGCGGATTCCTCCGGTGGTAAGGAATGACGTCATCGAATAGTTGATTGCCTTCTGCGTGTCGCTGAACGACGAATGGGCGGCATCGGGACCGCCGAAGCAGTCTGTAGGTCTCTCCTCCAACGCCTTGCGCAGCGTTGCGATGTAGTGTTCCGGAATCACGCAGTCGGAATCAAAAAAGAGGAAATACTCGCCCGATGCACGCTCCATTCCGTAGTTGCGCGCAATGCTCCGTCCCTCGTTCTCCTTGTAGAAGTATTTCACGTCGACCCTGTCTTCAAACTCCTTCACCGCAGCGTCGCACCGCAGCGTCGAGCCGTCTTCGACAAGCACCACCTCAAAGTCCTTGTCGGTTTGTTTCGACAGGCTGTCGAGCAGGTCGCGCACCTCGTCAAGACGGTTGTAGACGGGTATTATTATAGAGAAATAAGCCATCGCCTTATAGTGTTATTTTGCAAGCAGTTCGTCGACCTTTGCAGCCAAGTCGTTGCCGCGCAAGTCGCGCGCCAGGATTGTTCCGTCGGGAGCGAACACAATGATATGAGGTATTCCGCTCACACCATAGATTTCTGTAGCCTCCGACTGAGCGTTGTCGATGATTGTCCACGGCAAAGCCAGCTCCTTGACACATTTTTTTGTGTCGGCAGGCTCGTCCCACACGGCAAGGCCTACCACTTTCAGCCCCTTGCCGTTGTATTTTTCGTAGATTCCCTTCAGCGTAGGCATTTCACGGCGGCACGGACCGCACCAGCTTGCAAAGAAGTCGAGCACCACATAGTCGCCCTTGCCGACGTAGTCAGACAGTTTCACCGTCTTGCCGTTGCTCATTTTCACGCTGAAGTCGGTAAACATCTGTCCGGGAGCGGTCTTCTCCATGCTTAGAGCCTTTTGCTTGTATGACGCCACCGCATTCGATTCCTTTATCCATTGCACGGCGCCGTCGAGCAGCTCGTCCATCTCAGCCACCGTCATACCGTCGGCAATCTGCAGGAACAACATGTATCCCGCGGCGTTTGTCTTGTTTGCCTTATATGTTTCCACAAGGATGTCGCCGCTCTTCTGCGCCACATCGTTGTAAAGCGTCTCGGCGGCCTTCATTTTCTCGTCGTTGCTCATCTGCGACTGCATGATTTGCTTCTGGCGGGCTTTGTAGTTCACCGTAAGGCTGTCGAGCATATCGCCTACACCCTCCACGATGTTGTTCAGCCGTGTGCCTTTCACCTGACCGCGGTCATTTATTGTCGCAGTGCCCGGCTCAAGGATGAAGCTCAGCCGTCTTTTGCTTCCTTCGGCAATAGCAGCAGGGACAGCCTCCCCGGCACCAACCTCCGTTGCAAACACCAGCTTGCCGTTTTTCACCACCGCGCTGTCGATGCGTTCACGCGTGTCGAGATTTATTATATACATTTTTTTGCCGTTCAGCTCCGCGGGCACCGAGCCCGACAGATTCATCGTGGCGACCTGCGCCGTTGCAGCAGCCACACCGATGGCAAACATTGCCATTGCCGTATTTATCCGTTTCATCAGTCTTGTTTTTATTTGTAAAGGAAACGGCGTATTGACCGTTTCGGTGTTTTCTCGAATTCTTCCTCGTGGATTTCCACTGCAGCCACCTGCGAGTAGGCAGGAATCTCCTTGTTGAGCGCCGCGATGTTGTCGTCCATCTGCTTTTTGATGTCGTCGTCGGTCAATCCCTGCGACTGTGCCAAGTCGTAGTCGGGATGCACCAGAGCGATGATTTTTCCGTCGCGTTCAATCACAATCGACTCGTTGACGTATGGCAGGTTGTTGAGTTTCTGCTCGATTTCCTCTGGATATATGTTCTGCCCCGACGGGCCGAGAATCATGTTTTTGTTGCGTCCGCGAATATATATGAATCCGTCGCTGTCCACGTTGCAGATGTCGCCAGTATGCAGCCAGCCGTCGCGCAGCGCCATTTCAGTCTCCTCAGGGTTCTTATAGTATCCGAGCATCACGTTCGCGCCTCTCACGAGCAGCTCTCCAGCCACATTCTCAGGGTCGGGAGAGTCGACCATTATCTCCACGTTGTCGGTAGGACGTCCGCAGGAGCCTGGACGGTTTTCCTCGTGTCCGGCATACGAGATCAGCGGCGCGCATTCCGTCATTCCGTAGCCCACGGTGTAAGGGAAGTTGATGCGGCGCAGGAATTTCTCCACATCGGCGTTGAGAGCCGCACCGCCCACGATGATTTCAAACAGCTCTCCGCCGAACGCCTCGTTGAGTTTGGCTTTGATTTTGCCGAGCAGACGGTCGTTGACAAAGGGCACAGTCATCAGCAGCTTCATCACCGGCTTGTCGAGCAGCGGGAACACTTTTGTCTTGATGATTTTCTCCAGCACCAGCGGCACTGTCACAATCAGACGCGGATGTGTCTTTGCGAAAGCGTCCATAATGATTTTCGGCGATGGGACACGCGTCAGGAAATGCAAGTGGCAACCTTTCGACAACGGGTGCAGCATCTCGATTGACAATCCGAACATATGTGCCAGCGGCAACATACAGATTGTCTCATGTCCCGGGCCGAGCCACGACAGTTTGGTGAGAGCGAAGGCTATGTTTGAGGAGATGGCGCGGTAGGGCACCATCACACCTTTTGAGAATCCGGTAGAGCCAGATGTATAGTTGATTATTGCCAGACGGTCCATATCGGGGGTCTTGTAGACCACGTCGTCGGCAGTGAAGCGTTCAGGATAGCGCTGACCGAAAATCTCGTTCAGGTGTGCGCGCGCATATATTATCTTTTCGTTGTTTGATTCAAAGAGGCTGTAGTCGGCGATGTTGAACGCCGCCTCCACCTTCGGAGCGTTGGCGATGTCGATCTGCCCCCACACGGTTGTGTCGCAAAACAGGATGCGCGCATCCGAATGGTTGAGGATATGATGGATTGAGTCGGCCTTGAATTCGTGCAGGATAGGCACCGGCACCGCGCCGTAGGTCATTCCTGCGATAAACGCCACCGCCCATTGGGTGCAGTTTTTTCCGCAGAGGGCAATCTTGTCGCCCTCCGCTATGCCCGCATGTTCAAAAAGAAGATGCAGTTTAGCCACTTTCCGCGCCACGTCGCGATATTGCAACGACATGCCGCCAAAATCGGTGAACGCCAGTTCTTCCCAATTCTTTTTTATTGAGTTTTGGAGTATTTCATTAATATGTTGCATAATGATTTTTTTCTTTATCATTTCTGCAAAAATAACTATAAAAACCGAATGTACAAACGATTCCCGACCATTTGTCGGGTTTTTCTGCCCTGCAGGCTATGGATTGGTAAATTTAAGTTAACGCCAGAGCGCGTTTTCAGTGTTCATCTATCAAAATCAATGAAGCGTGCCCCAATGCAGCCGCTTTAATCTATTGCGTTTTTTCTTGCCGTTGTGCGACAGTAATTTTGCATTGGATTAATACATAGTTTTATGCAATTACACGTGAAAATTTTTGTTTTTGGTTTGTTGGCCTGTCCGTCTGCGTTGATGCAGGCGGCAGAGTCCGACAACTCAGCTGCGGCATGGACGTTCAGCCAATGTCTGGACTATGCCTACAGCAACAACATCAGTCTGCAGAGGCTTGTTCTTGACAACCAGAGCGACGACGCCACGCTCGAGCAGTCGAAAGCGCAGTGGCAGCCAACGCTCGGCTTCTCCACCACGCAGGGCTACGTCAACTACGCCTCGCCGTCGGAAAACCAGACAGCCAATGTCTATTCAGGCTCCTACGGACTCAACGCCTCGTGGACAGTGTTCAACGGCAACATACGCCGCAATCAGATAAAATATGACGAGATGCAGCAGCGCATCTCCGCTCTCGGCATCGACGAGCAGCGCTACACGCTTCAGACCGAGATTCTGTCGAAATATCTCAACATCCTGTATGCAAAGGAGGCTATCGCCATAGCACGCAAGAATGTGGAGGTAAGCAAGTATCAGATGGAGCGCGCCGAGGCACTGATGAATTCGGGCAAGCTGTCGCGGGTGGACTATTCGCAGATTGAGTCGCAATGGCACACCGACCGCTATTCGCTCACTGCCGCCGAAACCAATCTGGCTTCTGCGAAAATGGCTCTGAAAACGCTTCTGGAACTCGACATCACAACCGACTTCGACGTTGCCGACATCGACTTCGACGATGCGGAAATCGCAGCCGAGCTGCCGCGCAAGACCACCGTGTTTGACACGGCTTGCTCATGGATGCCGGCGCTGCAGCGCTACAAACTGGCAGGCGAGGCGGAGCAGTACAGCATCGACATTGCCCGTGGCGGCTACTACCCTACCGTGTCGCTCAACGCCGGTGTCGGCACGTCAAACACATCGGGCAGCGGAAATCTCGGCACGCAGCTGAAGGAGCGTCTCAACGAGCAGATTTCGGTGACTGTCAGTGTGCCTATCCTCGACCAGAAAAAGAACAAGACGGCGGTTGCGAAAGCACGGATTGCCCGACTCAACGCCGACCTCGACTATCAAGAGGCCATGACATCGCTGTCGCAGACAATCGAGGGCATCTATATTGACGCCGAGAACGCACAGTCCAAATATGAGAGCTGCGCTGAGAAACTGAAGAGCGCATCGCTGACCGACGAGCTGGTCAACGAGCAGTTCGCGCTCGGACTGGTCAACACGCTCGACCTTCTCAACGCCCATTCCTCGCTGCTGACGGCGCAGCAGGAGTTGCTTCAGGCAAAATATCTCACAATCCTCAACAAGCGATTGCTCAACTTCTATCAGACACAACAAATATCACTTTAGCAATAATATGAATCTCAACAAGTTATCAACACTGATTCTGTCTACCGCACTGACATTGGCTTCGTGTGCCGACAAAGAGAAGATACAACTCGAGACGGCAACGGTGTCTGCCGGCGCCATCAGCGAGACCGTGACAGCCACCGGAACGCTTGAAAGCGTGACACAGGTGGATGTGGGTACGCAGGTGACGGGTAAAATCACCAAACTGTTTGCCGACTACAACTCGGTGGTCAAGAAAGGCGAACTGATAGCGGAAATCGACAAGACCCTGCTCGAGAGCGAGGTAGAGGCCGCCAACGCCAACCTTGAGAGCGCGCGCTCCACCTACGAATACCGCAAGACAAACTATGAGCGCGACCGCAAGCTGCACGACAAGAAACTGATAAGCGACTACGACTATGAGACGTCGCGAAACGAATACGACGTGGCGCGCCTCGCCTATCAGAAGAGCAAGGCCGACCGCGTGAAGGCCACGGAGAATCTCGGCTATGCCGAAATCTACGCACCTATCGACGGCATCGTGATATCGCGCGAGGTGGAAATCGGACAGACCGTCGTTGCCAACATGACGGTTGCCAACATCTTCACCATCGCCGACCTTGACAACATGCAGGTGATAGCCGACGTCGACGAGGCCGACATAGGTCAGGTGAAGGTGGGACAACGGGTTACGTTCACCGTCGACGCCTATCCCGACGACGTGTTCAACGGCAAGGTGACGCAGGTGCGCCTGAACCCTACGGAGGAGTCGAACGTGATTACCTATGAGGTGGTAGTTTCAGCCGAAAACGCCGACCACAAACTAATTCCCGGACTGACCGCCAACATCACCATCTATACCGCCGAGTCGCAGAATGCGCTCATAGTGCCCGCCTCGGCACTGAAATTCTCACCTAAAGACATTGACGACGAGTCGCTTCCACAGAAGGCTCAGGACGCGCCTACAGACGCAAAGGCGGTGGTGTGGACCGTGCGCGGCGGCAAGCTCTATCCCGTGGCTGTGACCACCGGCACAAACAACGGTGTCAACGTGGAGATAGTGTCGGGACTCAAGAAGGGCGACGTGGTGGCTGTCGACTACTCAGCCGACATGGCGGCGCAGCAAGCCGGCGGCAGCGAGGAAAGCAGTCCGTTCGCGCCCAAACACCCAGGACAGAAAAAGAAGGAGGGACAAAAATGAAAGAGATAATCCGTCTCGACGGCATCCACCGTAATTTCGTTGTGGGCGGAGAAACAGTCCACGCGCTGCGCGGAGTGTCGTTCACAATCAACGAGGGCGAGTTTGTCACAATCATGGGCACGTCGGGTTCAGGAAAGTCGACGTTGCTCAACATTCTCGGATGCCTCGACACCCCTACCTCCGGAAACTACTTCATCGACGGAGCGGAGGTGCAGAAAATGAGCCGCAACGAGCGTGCCTACATACGCAACCGCAAAATCGGATTCGTGTTTCAGAGCTACAACCTGCTGCCGAAAACCACTTCAGTGGAGAACGTCGAGCTGCCGCTTTTCTACAACTCCGCAATCGGAGCCAAGGAGCGCCGACGCCGCGCCGAGGAAGCCCTCGACGCCGTGGGGCTGCACGACCGCATGATGCACAAGTCGAACCAGATGTCGGGCGGACAGCAGCAGCGTGTGGCAATCGCCCGCGCGCTTGTCAACGACCCGGTGCTGATTCTTGCCGACGAGGCTACCGGCAACCTCGACACGCGCACATCGTTCAGCATTCTGACGCTGTTCCAGCAGCTGCACAGCATGGGTCGCACCATCATTTTCGTGACCCACAACCCGGAGCTTTCCGACTACAGCAGCCGCAACATCGTGCTTCGCGACGGCAAGATCATCTCCGACGAGCGCAATCCCAACCCCAAATCGGCTGAGGAGGTCTATAAATCACTACCCGTAATCAACGACTGACAAGATGAAGATTGGAAATCTATTCAAAATAGCGCTCAAAGCGTTAAACAACAACAAGATGCGGTGCTTTCTGACGATGCTCGGCATCATCATCGGAGTGGCATCTGTGATCACGATGCTCGCCATCGGCCAAGGCTCCAAAGACAGCATCAAGAAGCAGATTTCAGAGATGGGAAGCAACATGATAATGATTTTTCCCGGCAACATGGAGCACGGCGGCGTGCAGCAGAGCAGCGACGACATGCAGTCGATGAAGCCCGTCGACTTCGAGAACATCCGCGACGAGGCAAAATTCGTTGCCGCGGTGTCGCCGATGGTAAGCAGCCAGGGACAGTTTATCTGCGGCGCCAACAACTACCCGTCGAAGGTGGAGGGCGTCAATGCCGACTATCTTGAAATCCGCAAGCTGAAGGTGAAAGACGGTATGGCGTTTTCCGACCTCGACATCAAGCGCGCCTCCAAGGTGTGCGTGGTGGGCAAGACGGTGGTCGACAAGCTGTTTCCCAACGGAGGCAACCCCATGGGCCGTGTAATCAGGTTCAACTCCATACCGCTGACAATCATCGGTGTGCTGGAGTCGAAAGGCTACAACAGCATGGGTCAGGACCAGGACGACATTGTGCTTGCGCCCTACACCACCGTGATGAAGCGCATCCTCGCCATCGACTACATACAAGGCATCTTTGCCTCCGCCCTTACCGAGGCAGCCACCGACCAGGCTACCGACGAGATAGAGAAAATTCTCAACCGCAACCACAAAATCAAGAGCGAGGACGAAGAGGACTACGACATCCGCTCACAGCAGGAATTGAGCGAGATGCTCAACTCCACCGGCGACATGATGACGCTGCTGCTCGCCTGCGTGGCAGGCATCTCGCTTCTCGTGGGCGGCATCGGCATTATGAACATCATGCTCGTGTCGGTGACCGAGCGCACGCGCGAGATTGGCCTGCGCATGAGCATCGGCGCGCGCGGACGCGACATCATGACGCAGTTTCTCATCGAGTCGATAATCATCAGCGTAGCCGGAGGCGTCATCGGCGTGGTGCTTGGCGCGGCAGCGTCGCTGTCGGTGAAATTTTTATTGAACTGGCCTGTGACAATTCAAATTTATTCTGTAGTTTTGTCATTCCTTGTGTGCACTGTCACCGGAGTGTTTTTCGGGTGGTATCCGGCGCGCAAGGCGGCGAATCTTGACCCTATAGAAGCATTGAGATATGAATAGCATACCCACCACAAAGCGTAGCACGATGCTCGGCCTGATGACACACGTCATCGTGCTTGTCATCGTGTTTATCCTTCCGGAGGTGATTTTCACCGCCGCCATGGGACAACGGGCTAAATTCGGGCCGCGCCGTTTCGACATCTACATCCACACGATGACGTACATCATCACGTTCTACGTCAACTACTTCATCCTCATTGACCGTCTGCTGTTCAAGAAGCGCACGTGGCTCTATCTTGTCGTGGCGGCGCTGTTTGCGGCGCTGATGGTTGTGGCGAGCAGCTACTCCCACATCGTCATCGACAAGCTGCTGGGAGTTGCGCCTCCGCCACACCGTCGCGGACACCACGGTGGAGGACTGTTTATCGTCAGCATTATGATGCGCGACTATGTGATGCTGATTCTCACCATCGGCTTGAGCGTGGCGTTGAAGATGGGCTTGCGCTGGACAAGGATAGAGAAGCTCAACGAGCGGATAATCACCGAGCGCAAGGACATGGAGCTGCGCAACCTCAAAAACCAGCTCAACCCCCACTTCCTGTTCAACACGCTCAACAACATCTATGCGCTGACGGCGTTTGACACGGAGAAGGCGCAGAACGCCATACACCAGCTGAGCAAACTGCTGCGCTACACGCTCTACGAAAGCGACGGCACGCAGGTGACGCTCGACAAGGAGCTGCAATTCATCAGAAGCTACATCAACCTGATGGCGTTGCGTCTCAGCGACAACACCCGCCTGACGGTAAGCATCCACGACGGCGGCACAAACGGCTTGGAAATCGCCCCGATGATGTTCATCTCACTGGTGGAAAACGCCTTCAAGCACGGAGTGAGCGCCGGCTCGGAATCGTTTATCGACATCCGCATCACGCTTGACGGCAACCGCATCTGCTGCCACGTTGAAAACAGCTTGTTTCCGAAGCAAAAGTCAGACAAAAGCGGCTCGGGCATCGGACTTGCCAACCTGCAGCGCCAACTGGAGCTGCTCTACCCCGAAAGCCACGACTACAGCGCCGCCGCCATCGGCGACCGCTATGTGGCGGAATTATCGATAACACTTAACGCAACAAAAGACTAATAGACAACGCTTATGGACATCACTTTGAAATGCTGCGTCGTCGACGACGAACCGCTCGCACGCGGGCTGATATGCTCGTTTGTTGAAAAGACACCGTTTCTGTCGCTTGAGGCATCGTTCGCATCCGCCTCGGAGGCAATAAAATGCGTACTGGAGAAGAAGGTAGACCTGCTTTTTCTCGACATTCAGATGCCGGAGCTCAACGGCATAGAGTTTGCGAAAATCATTCCTCCGGAATGCCGCATCATCTTTGTCACCGCCTTCGAGAAATATGCTCTCGACGGATTCCGCAACAACGCCATCGACTATCTGCTGAAGCCCGTAAGCTATCCGGAGTTTCTCACCGCCGCCAACCGCGCGCTGCAGTGGGCGGAGCTGAAAGCCCGTGCGGAAGCCGCGTCGCAGCCACAGCCCGTTGCCGACAGCCAGCACATCATCGTCAAGAGCGAATACAAGCTCATACAGATTGACGTGTCTAAGATTCTCTACATCGAGGGACTCAAAGACTACGTGAAAATCTACACCGAGGACTCCCCCACCTGCATCCTGTCACTGATGAACATGAAGACCATCGAGCAGCACCTGCCTGCCGACCGCTTCATCCGCGTGCACCGCTCGTTTATCGTGCAGATGTCGAAAATCAACGTCATCGAGCGCAACCGCATCGTGTTCGGCAAGAAGTATATCCCGATTTCCGACACCTACAAGAAGGCGTTTTCCGACTATCTGGCGCGCCACACCGTCACTGCCGACCGCAACCAGTCCTCCGACGACAACGATTGAAATCCAACTGAACAACACCCATATTGGCAAAAAAAGCGCCATTTTTTTGCCAATATCGACAACTGTTTGTAAATTTGCTTATAAATGACTCACGTGGTTGCAACTTATCACATTATGTTCAATCCACGTTTTGTGAAAAATACGTATGACCTAACAAAAACGACGTCACAACAAATGAGAAAATTTACAAACATTTTCAGGACCAAGAGAAAGAACAACATCTCTCTCATTCTCTCCGCATTGTGCCTGCTGATGGCAGCGAGCTGCCTGTCGGCGCATGAAAGCAATGCTGTGGAGTATTCATTGCAAGGCCACATCGTCGACATCGAGCATCAAACCGTCTACCCCGGAGAAATCAAGATAGCCGACGGAAAGATAGCCGACATTGTGCGCCTTTCCGATGTCGACGCTTCCGCACCGTACTATCTGCCCGGCTTCATCGACGGACACATCCACATTGAGAGTTCAATGCTCACCCCAGAGAATTTCGCACGCCTCGCCGTGGCTCACGGCACAGTTGGCGTTGTGGCCGACCCTCACGAAATCACCAACGTGCTTGGAGAGACAGGAATCAACTTCATGATCGACAATGCAGCCTCAAGCCGTCTGAAATTCCACTTCGGGCTGCCCTCGTGCGTCCCGTCGTCGCATCTTGAAACGGCAGGTGCCGTGATCGACGCGGTAGCGACCGAGCGTCTGATTCAGAATCCCGACATTCATTTTCTTGCTGAGATGATGAATTACCCCGGTGTCATATACGAAAACGCCGAGGTGATGGCGAAACTCGCCGCCGCACGGAAACACAACAAGCCCATCGACGGGCATGCCCCGGGTCTGACAGGAGCGAACCTCGACAAGTATATCGCCGCAGGCATTTCCACCGACCACGAATGCTCCACCCTCGAGGAGGCGCGCGAGAGAGTGGGCAAGGGAATGATGGTTATAGTCAGGGAAGGCAGTTCAGCCCGCAACTTCGACGCGCTTGCACAAGTGATTGCGTATGCACCTGAAAAGGTGATGCTCTGCTCTGACGACAAGCATCCCGACGACCTGATTGCCGGACACATCGACGGAATGGTGCGTCAAGGGTTGGCGAAAGGCATCCCTGTGTGGAATCTGCTGACAGCGGCATGCGTGAATCCCGTGAAGCATTATGGTATTGACTGCGGTCTGATGCGCAAAGGCGACAATGCCGACTTCATCGCCGTTGACAATCTTGAAGCGCTTAACGTTGTGGCCACCTACATCGACGGCCGAAAGGTTTACGACCGCACGCTTGGCGTCGACAATGCAGCTCTTGCCACAGGCATCAGCGCTCCAGTCGCGACACCCAACAATTTCAAAGCAGCAAAAATCACCGAATCCGACATCGCAGTCGACCTGACCGGGTTTGAGAAAGTCAAGGTAATCGAAGCGTTCGACGGCGAACTGCTCACAAAGACAAAAATAGTCCCCGTTGCTGAGCTTTCCTCACCCAAGATACAGAAAATCGTTGTCTACAACCGCTATGGCAACGGCAGACCTCAGACGGCATTCATCGAAGGCTTCAACATAGGCAAAGGCGCCATCGGAGCGACCATCGCACACGACAGCCACAACATTGTAGCCATCGGAGCGTCAGACGAATCGATTGTAGCCGCGATAAACGCGCTGATCGAAGCAAAGGGCGGTGTGGTAGTTGTCAACGGCAAGAATACGGATTTGATGCCACTGCCGATTGCTGGACTGATGTCGGACAAGCCGGGAGAAGATATTGCCAATGATTACATGTCGCTTATTGTCAAATCGCACGCACTTGGCTGCACATTCCGGTCGCCGTTCATCACAATGTCGTTTATGGCTCTTCCTGTGATACCCGAGCTTAAACTGACCGACAAAGGTCTGGTTGACGTAACCGCTTTTGATTTCACTCCCCTGCAGAGCAAATAGCATGGGAACCACCCTATAGACATCGGGGCGGCGCCGTAATCTGTTTTACAGCGCCGCCCCTTTTTTTTATGATGCCGGCATTACCGCCGCGTTTTCCTACAGGTTTTTCAGCGTTGAGATGCGCTCGAGCGGATTTTCCGCGCCGAAGACGTAGTTGCCCGCCACGAGGATGTCGGCGCCGGCGTCTTTCAGCAGCCGTCCGGTTTCCTCGTTCACCCCGCCGTCGACCTCAATCAGCGCCTTTGAGCCGCGCAGCGAAATCAGGTCGCGCAGCTCGTGCACTTTCTTCACCGAGTTCTGGATGAATTTCTGGCCTCCGAAGCCAGGGTTAACCGACATGATCAGAGCCAGGTCGATGTCGTCGATAATGTCGGCGAGCATCGACACCGGAGTTGCAGGATTGATGGTCACACCGGCTTTCATTCCAGCCTCCTTTATTTGCTGCACCACGCGCGACAGATGCGTGCAAGCCTCGAGATGCACGTTCATATAGGTTGCGCCGAGGTCCTTCACTTCCTTGATAAACTTCTGCGGCTCCACAATCATCAGATGCACGTCGAGCGGCTTGTCGCAGATGTTTTTGAGGTTTTTCAACACAGGGAATCCGAAAGAGATGTTGGGCACGAAAACGCCGTCCATAATGTCGAGGTGGAGCAATTCCGCCTCGCTTCGGTTGATCATCTCCACGTCTTTCTGCAAGTTGCAGAAGTCGGCAGAGAGCAGTGATGGTGATACTATCATATCTGTTTCTATTTTTTCTTTTTCAACAAGTTATGGGCAATAAACACAACGATTACCGCAAGCAGCGCATAGCCGCCGTATGAGAGGTAGGAATTGTAGTGCTCAATCTGCGCCAGCAGGTCGGCAGGCGCAACAAACGTAGAGAGCCATGCTCCGAGAGCTGCAAGCACCGCGTTCCACACCCCCGCTCCGAGGGCTGTGAACACAACGAATTTTCCGATGTTCATCCCCGCCAAACCGGCAGGAATCGAGATGAGCTGGCGCACAGCAGGAATCAGTCGTCCAACGAACGTCGACACCGCCCCGTGCTTGTCGAAATAGGCTTCGGCATTCGCCACTTTAGCCTCGTCGATCAGGCAGATGTGGCCAAAACGGCTGTTTGCGAACCGGTAGACGATTGGCCTTCCGAGCCACACCGCCAGATAGTAGTTGACCAACGCGCCGATGAGCGCACCCATCGTTGCCAATGCCACAACCACGTAGATGTTTATATGCCCTTGCGCCACGGCGAAGTAGGCAGCCGGAGGCACAACGATTTCAGAAGGGAAAGGGATAAACGAGCTTTCAACCGCCATAAGCGCCACAATGAGCAGATAAGCCGTAAACGGGTCGCTTATCATCGCTACAAACCAATTGTATATTTCTACAACCATAAATCAATATTTTCTGTTAATTATTCCGCAAAATTAATACTCTAATTTCATTCAACTCCTATCTCGCGGAACATTTCGGCATATTTCTCCGCTTTTTTCTCCACGGCGAGCGGATAAGCGCGCGACGACGACACCATACGGTAGTGCCGGCAGAGGTTGCCACGATGTGTGAATTCAACATATTCGCCCGTCTTCGGCACCGCCGTGCCGTTGATTGCGGCTATTATCGCCGACGACTTCTCGCCAGCCGTCACCACCGTGCGGCAGTCAGGCAGACGGTCGAGAAACCCGTCAAGGTCGATTGGCTCCACCACTTCAAGGAATTTGTCGGAAGCGTTGTCTTTCTGACGCACCACACGCACCGCCGCGTCAAACATCGCGATTCCCCTCTCGGCGGCGAAACGGCGTATCGCCTGCTCGTCGTAGCCCCCGGGACGCACAAAATGGTTCTTGTCGCCGAAAAACACTATGCCCATTATGCGCCACATGTCATTGGTGCGGTTTGGGTAATAGAAGCGCATCGACCACCGTCGTTCGGGCGGCGGGAACGAGCCGAGCATCAGCACTTTGGCGTTGCCGGGCATAAACGGTTCGAACGGATGGTTCTCAATGCGTCTTTTTTCCATTCGCCAATATTTTTTTGTAAGCAACCATCATCGCCACGGTGACCGCCGCACTGACAATAGCCACAACTGCCGACTGGCTTCCAGCCTCGCCCATTGCGGCTGCGTCGATTGAGTTGTTACCCATCCACATAAACGCCACGACAGCGGAATTGTTGAGCGCATGGCCTATGACAGGCACCCACAGCGAACCGCTCCACAGATAGGCGTAGCCGAAGAAGGCACCCAGCACAAGACGTGGCACAAAGCCGAAAAACTGGAAGTGGAGCGTGCTGAACACGAAAGCGGCAGTCCACACCGCCAAGTGTCGGCGCCGCATGCCGTCGCAGCAGATGCGCTGCAGCGCGCCTCGGAAAAACATCTCCTCGCCAAGTCCGGTCAGCAGTCCGACGCACACCACCGAAGCAATCAAATCCCACACCGACGAGCCGCTGAGCAGCGTGTCGGTGGCCTCCTGCGCGGCGTTCTCCTGCGCGCGCATCCATTGCTCCACCGGCTTCATCGCCTCGGGCAGCGACAGCGATGCGTTCCACGCCACAAGCCAGTTCATCGCCGGCGTCATCGCCAACGAAATCAGCACAATGCCTGCCACCGCCATTGCCGACGGCGCCTTGTCGAGCCGCAGGAAGCGCAGCGGGGTTCCGCCACCGCAGAGAGTGCCCACCGCCACAGCGGGGAGCATGAACATAATCAGATTCTGCAACGTTGTGGCAAGCCGCATCTGCGTCAGCGCGTCGAGCGCGTCGATGCGAGCGAGCATCTGCGATAGCAATGCCACCAGAAACAGTCCGACCAGCAGACCAGAAGCGAGCACCACGACAGCCCTCGAGGCAGAGAAACGATTGTTTGTATCGCCAAGCATCATATTCTTATTCTATCATCTTTAAAAATTCATCCTCGCCGATAATCGGAATGCCGAGCGAGCGCGCTTTCTCCAGCTTCGCCGGACCCATATTCGCGCCGGCAAACACGAAGTCGGTCTTCTTTGAAATCGAGCCGGAGTTTTTGCCCCCGTTGCGCTCAATCAGCGCCTTGTACTCGTCGCGCGAGTGATGCTCGAACACACCGCTTATCACGATTGTCTTTCCGGCGAGCTTGTCGGTTTTCTCCATCGCCTCCTTCGCCACGCCCATCTGCAGCCCGGCAGCGCGCAGACGCTCCACGATTGCGGCATTCTGCGGGTTCTTGAAGAAAGCCACCACGCTCTCGGCAATCACCTGTCCCACGTCGTCGATAGCCACAAGGTCGTCGACCGTGGCGAGCATCAGCGCGTCGATAGAGCCGAAAGCGAACGCCAGTTTCTTAGCCATTGTCTCGCCCACATTCGGAATCGAGAGCGCAAACACCACCCGTTCGAACGGCACTTGCTTCGACGCCTCGATGCCGCGGAGTATGCGCCGCGCCGTGAGCTCGCCGCAACGCCCCACGATTGTCAGTTTGTCGTCGGTAAGGTCGTAGATGTCGGCCACATTCTTCACCAGTCCCACCGCAAACAGCTGTTCGGCAGTTTCCTCTCCGATTCCGTCGATGTTCATCATCCGCCGTCCCACGAAATGCTCTATGCGCCCCGTGATCTGTGGACGGCATCCGTCGCGGTTCGGACACACCCATGCCGCCTCGCCCTCGTTGCGCACCAGCGGCGTGCCGCAGACCGGGCAATTCTTCACGAACTGCAGCGGCAGGCTTCCGGGTTGGCGTCGCGAGAGTTCGACCCCCACGATTTTCGGTATGATTTCGCCGCCCTTCTCCACATATACGTAGTCGCCGTCGTGGATGTCGAGCTGGCGTATGATGTCCTCGTTGTGGAGCGAGGCGCGCTTCACGATTGTGCCTGACAGCAGCACCGGCTCAAGGTTGGCGACAGGCGTTATCGTGCCGAGGCGTCCGGTTTCGAACGACACCGACTTAAGCCGAGTCAACTCTCTCTCCGCCTGGAATTTATAGGCGATAGCCCACCGTGGCGACTTCGCCGTGCTTCCGAGCAAACGCTGCTGCTGAAGGTTGTTGACCTTGAACACCAGCCCGTCGGTAGCCACCTCGAGCTGCTTGCGCGCCTCCGCCCAATGGTCGATAAACCGTTTAGCCTCGGTGACGTCGCGCAGCAGTTCCGTAGCGTCCGACACCTTGAATCCCCACTTTCTCAAAGCCTGAAGCGACTCATAGTGAGTGGTGTATGGCAGGTTGTCGCCCAGCAGGAAGTAGAAATAAGCGTCCAGTCCGCGGCGCGCCACCTCCGCCGGGTTAAGCGTCTTCAGCGTACCCGCAGCAGCGTTGCGCGGATTTGCGAGCAGCGGTTCCTCGTTGAAAGCTCTCTCCTTGTTGAGCGCGTCAAACGATTTCCACGGCATCACAATCTCGCCCCTCACCTCAAACTTGTCGGGCCAACCGCCGCCGGCAAGCGTCAGCGGCACGCTGCGTATCGTCTTCACATTGACCGTCACGTCGTCGCCATGCACTCCGTCGCCGCGCGTCACGGCACGCACCAGCCTACCATGCTCATACGTTATTGAAATCGACGTACCGTCAAACTTCATCTCCCCTACAATCTCGAGCGAGCCACCGCCCAGCTGCTGCTTTGCGCGCCGCAGGAAGTCTTCAACCTCCTCGATTGAGTAAGTGTTTGAGAGCGACAGCATCGGCCTCTCGTGCGCCACCTGCTTGAAGCCCGGCGTCAGGTCGCTTCCCACGCGTTGCGACGGCGACAGCGGGTCGAAAAGCTCCTTATGCTCCGCCTCCAGATCCTGCAGGCGGCGCATCATGTCGTCATATTCTTTGTCGCTGACAGTAGGCTTGTTGAGCACGTAGTAGTTGTAGTTGTGCTTGTTGAGTTCCTCCCTCAGCCAGTTTATTTCCGATTCAAACAAATCCATATTTCCAATTATTTTGCCACGAATTTAGTGAAATTTCCCGTAATTGCAGATTCATGACGGCTAATTTCTAACCGCGCGAGCCAAAATTTTCCCAATACGGGCGGAGCGCATTGCGAATAAACGCGGCGACATCGGCAAACGGCTCTTCTTCAGTCTTTGTGATTTTACGCATAAAAGCAGCCCATCTCATTTCCATATTTCCGCTTTGGGCAAAATCATCACGAAAGAACATTGCGTCTGCATCATAAGCCGTATGCCTGTTCTGAAACGTTTTTATGATTGCCTCTTGCAGAACAGATGAATCAAATTTGCCATCTTTAAGAATCCTATACAAGTCGTAATAATCTTTCATCCGGCTGTTCTGGTCAGCCAAATCAATAACCGCATGCATCTTTTCCGCGATGACTGACTCAATTGAATACGACAGTATGCTTACGCTCGGCAATTGCTCCAACAACGTTGGATAATCCAAGACTATAGGCGCCGGTGTCACCACATCGCCAAACCCCACATCCATTGTCAGCACTTGCGAAATAGAGTCCATTCTTACCGGTATGCTCAATCGCACGCCATGATAATCCCTAAACTCTGCGATATTCTGCGCAGAAATCCGCTCCACATCAAACGCCACAGCATCGTCACTGCATTCAGCCGAACAAATTTCCCTGAATATTGAAACCATTGCAACACAATCATTGCTAATGTCACACCCAAGTAAATCTATGTCCAAAGTAGGACGTGCGGCAAAGCGCTCATAAGCATACATCAACGCCCCACCCTTCAGATAGAAATTGCCCCGGAAACGCGTCTTTGACAATCGATATAGCAAACGTTCTTGAAAATATCTCGTCAAGATTGTTTGATAAAACACATTTTCCTTTTTTGCCACATTCAGCAATTTTGCACGAATAGATTTCCCGGAATTTTTATTTTCGTAGCCACTCATAATTTAACCTGCAAATATTTTTCAAGGATTCCACCCACACGCAATCTGCGCGCATAATCCATAAGTTTTCCTATGTTCCTGTCCTGACGTTCAAGATAATTATTCAAGATTTCGGCACACACATCAATTCCTATTTTGTTGCGGAATTTAACAGCGTCACACACACTGCGCTCCACATCGTAGACACTGACTCGGAAACCTTCAACCACCATATCGGCAACACCAACCGCCAAAACCGGCTCGGAGCAATAATGAATCTGCATCTGCGGAAATTCGGGCAAATTAATCTTACGCCCCCTTTCTACCGCAACATGAAAAGCCTGCGGCAAAGAGGTGGTGAGTTTATGAATGCTCCAAGCCGACCAAAGACACAGGATTCCATTCGGCACAACAGCGCCTACGTCAACCATACCGGCAGACAGTTGGTCGACAGTAGCATAAACTCCCCGGCGCACCTTTACGAGCTCCCCCATACGAACACGCTCCAACATTTTGTAGTAAGCCGTACGCCCGTTTTTTTTGACATCACTTGCCTTTATGTATGAATTCTCCATATTTCCTTTGATTTCCGTACAAAGATACTACAAATATTTATAACTGCTGTTGTTTTGTACGGATTTTTATACAAAGCACTGGGGATTTTATGATAAAAAAACAGGCAATTCCCCGCTCTGCGAGATTCTGAAGCAGAACGGCGACGCAGTGACCACGCTCGCCGACCGCCGCTTCTTCGCAAAGGAGGCCTTCGGCGTGTCGAGCGCATACGACAGCGCAATCTTCAACTATTTCGACGCCGAGAGCGACAGCGACTTCCACGGTTGCCATCCTCAAGCACAACAACGCCTGCGGCATCGCCTTTTGCAGTCGTCGTCCCTCTTCCCTCATTGGGCGATGCCGGGTTTTATTTTTTCCTTTCTTTATCTTCTCTTTCTATTTTTTGCACGAAAGGCGGAGCCCGAGGTTGCCGTCGCGGTAGTCTGGAGTGCTGTTGATACGGTACGACACACGACAGATCCTCGCATCGAAATAGTAGCTGCCACCACGGTACACACGGCTGGAACCCGATGACGGTCCCTGGGGGTCGCTCTGCGAGGACGACTGATAGTCTCCATACCAGTCGCCACACCACTCCCAGACGTTGCCGCTCATGTCGTAGATGCCAAGCTCGTTGGCCTGCTTCGCGGCTACAGGATGCGTCCCGGTTCCGCTATTGACATCATACCACGCCACCGAGCCGATGTCGTTGTCTCCGGCATACTTATAGCCTCGGCTCTTACGTCCTCCCCGTGCAGCATATTCCCACTCCGCCTCCGTGGGCAGGCGGAACTGCTTTCCCGTCAATTGGTTCAACTTTTGAATAAACTCTTGGCAGTCGTCCCACGACACCAGTTCAACAGGAAGATTGTCTCCTTTGTGACCGGATGGGTTGCTGCCCATCACGACTTTCCACAACGCCTGCGTCACTTCGGTCTGCCCGATGTAGTAGTCGCTGAGCGTTACCTGATGTGCCGGCTTTTCATCGTCTTCCGCATCGCTGCCCTGCTCAGAGGTCGCACCCATAGTGAATGTGCCGCCCTCAACAGGCACCATCGTGAACTTGACACCGTTGACCGTGAATGTCTGGGAGCCTTCAACAGCAACCAACTGCGGTGCAGACTCCGTTTTCTGCTCCATATCCTCACCTACGCTCAAAAACTTGGCACACACAATACCAACCACAGCCGCCACCGCTACACAAGCTGCGATTATCCACCATTTTTTAGTTGATTTTTTTCCTTCTCCAATCACTTCAGTTTTCGATTCAACCGTCGGCTCTGCTGCAAGTTGCGACACTGGCTTCTCAACGACAGACGGCTCGTTGCCATACAACTCCTTGACGAAATCGCAGACCGAGAGCGTGCGGTCCTTGCGAGAATAAGCCATAGCATGCACCACTGCCGGACGAACTTCTTCAGGAAGGCACACCGACCAATCATTCAACGAGAACTCCAAATCTATCGCTTCGGGAGGAGTCTTGCCGGTCAGCATGTTGGCGAATGTGGCAGCGAGGGCGTACACATCCGACTGCGGCGAGAACTGCTTCAACCCTACATACTGCTCCGCCGGAGAGAAGCCTGCGCTGTATGCCAACGTCCGAACGGTGGTCGTGGCATTGCCCCGACGGTCGTAGTGCTTGGCAAGACCAAAATCAATAAGCACAGGATCACCGTTGGAACGGAACATAATGTTGCCAGGCTTGATGTCGAGATGCGTGATGCGGTTGCAGTGCAGAAACGCCACGGCGTCTGCCACAGGTTTCAGAATTTTCTTTGCTGCACCAACAGAAAGCGCGCCATGCTTTTTCACATAATCCGCAAGACTTCCGCCATCAAGGAACTCCATCACATAGCATGCCGTACCGTTAGCCTCAAACACCTCGTCGACCGGCACTATGTTGCGGCATTGTCCGCACAGACTGTTCAGCCGCCGCGCCTCAGAGATGAAATCCTTCAAGCCATCGGCAGCCTCCCCCTTTGTGGCAGCCGTGCTGACCTTTCCAGAAGCATCGCGCAGACATCCGTCCATGAAAAATTCCTTCATAGCAAACTCCACGCGCACAGGTATCCGCCCCACCTGCTCCATCGCTGAAACCTTGTAGGTGATTCCGAAGCCGCCCTTGCCGAGCACCGCCTCCACTCTATATTCACGTTTACCGCTCCGCAGCACAGAGCCTACCGGCAGCACGTCATCCCATTGTTCCATTTCATCCATTACTTGAAAACCGCCACAAACTTACAAAAATCCGAGCATACGAAAAAGCACGCACCTCCACCAATCATCAAAAATATGCTGAAAAACATTTTTTTGGGAAAATAATGTTGATTTTTAGGAGTGTATGTTGATTGATTTGCGTATCTTTGCAAATCGAATGCCAGGAAGGCGTTCGACAGGTTTGTTTAATTATATTGACAAAACATTAATGGCTGACAACAAGAGAATTAAAACGGCTCTCGTCTCCGTATTCCACAAAGACGGGTTGGATGAACTTTTAAGTTTGTTACACAATCACGGAGTGAAATTTCTTTCCACGGGAGGGACAAAATCATTTATCGACGGTCTGGGATACGAATGCGAAGCGGTTGAAGACCTTACCGGCTACCCTTCGATTCTCGGCGGACGCGTCAAGACACTCCACCCCAAGGTGTTTGGCGGCATTCTCAACCGCCGCGACAACGCCGGCGACCAAGAGCAAATCAAGCAATACGAAATACCGGAGATCGACCTTGTGATTGTCGACCTCTATCCTTTTGAAGAGACAGTGGCATCTGGGGCGTCAGAAGCCGACATCATAGAGAAAATCGACATAGGCGGCATCTCTCTTATCCGCGCCGCCGCCAAGAACTACAACGACGTGGTGATCGTGGCGTCGAAGCATCAGTACGCGCCCCTCTGCGAGATTCTGAAGCAGAACGGCGACGCAGTGACCACGCTCGCCGACCGCCGCTTCTTCGCGAAGGAGGCCTTCGGCGTTTCGAGCGCATACGACAGCGCCATCTTCAACTATTTCGACGCCGAGAGCGACAGCGACTTCCGCGTTGCCATCAACGGCTCGCGCCATCTGCGCTACGGCGAGAATCCACATCAGGCTGGCAAGTTCTTCGGCGACTTCGACAAGATGTTTGAGCAGCTTCACGGCAAGGAGATTTCCTACAACAACCTTCTCGACATCGACGCGGCCGTGAACCTTATCGGCGACTTCGACGAGACCACGTTTGCCATCCTGAAGCACAACAACGCCTGCGGCATCGCTTCTCGCCCAACCATCCTCGAGGCATGGAAAGACGCTCTTGCCGGCGACCCCGTGTCGGCGTTCGGCGGAGTGCTCATCGCCAACCGCGAGATTGACGCCGCTACAGCCGAGGAGATGCACAAAATCTTCTTCGAGGTTTGCATCGCACCGTCGTACACCAAAGATGCACTCGCCATTCTCGAGCAGAAGAAGAACCGCATCATCCTGCTTCAAAAGTCTACCGAGCTTCCTGCACAGCAGTTCCGCTCCATTCTCAACGGCGTGCTCCGTCAGGACAAAGACCTCCGCAAAGAGACTACAGCCGACCTCAAGCAGGCCACGGAGAAAGCCATCACCGCCGAGCAGGCAGAAGATTTGCTCTTCGCCAACAAGGTGGTGAAGCACAGCAAGAGCAACGCCATCGTGCTCGCCAAAGGCAAGCAGCTATTTGCGAGCGGCATCGGTCAGACATCGCGTGTCGACGCCCTTCGCCAAGCCATCGAGAAGGCCAAGTCGTTCAACTTCGACCTTCACGGCGCGGTCATGGCATCCGACGCCTTCTTCCCGTTTGCCGACTGCGTTGAAATCGCCCACAACGAAGGCATCACAGCCGTGATTCAGCCCGGCGGTTCAATCCGCGACAACGAGACCGTTGACTTCTGCAACAAGAACGGCATCGCCATGGTTATGACAGGCATCCGTCACTTCAAGCATTAAAACAACCGACAATAATAACAGCAAAATGGGAATATTCTCACTGACACAAGAAATAGCCGTTGACCTTGGAACGGCAAACACGATCATCATCCACAATGACAAGATCGTGGTCGACGAGCCTTCGTATGTGGCTCTCGACTCCAAAGGCAAACTTGTTGCCGTAGGAGAAAAGGCTAAGATGATGCAGGGAAAGGAGCACCCGGGCATCCGCACCATCCGCCCGCTGCGCGACGGCGTTATCGCCGACTTCAACGCCGCCGAGCTGATGATCCGCGGACTTATCAAGATGGTAAGCTCGAAGCACCATTGGTTCTCTCCGTCGCTGCGCATCGTGGTGTGTATCCCTTCGGGCAGCACCGAGGTTGAAATCCGTGCAGTCCGCGACTCGAGCGAGCATGCCGGCGGCCGCGACGTTTATATGATTTACGAGCCGATGGCAGCAGCCCTCGGTATCGGCCTCGACGTCGAGGCACCTGAAGGCAATATGATTGTCGACATAGGCGGCGGCACAACTGAGATTGCGGTAATCTCTCTTGGCGGCATCGTCACCAACAAGAGCATCCGTGTGGCAGGCGACGTGCTTACCGAGGACATCCAGGAGCACATGCGCCGCGCGCACAGCATGAAGGTTGGCGAGCGCATGGCCGAGCTGATAAAAATCAACGTCGGCTCGACGCTCACCGAGATGGACAATCCGCCAGAAGACTACATCGTGCACGGTCCGAACCAGATGACCGCCCTTCCGATGGAAGTGCCGGTGTCGTATCAGGAAATCTCCCACTGCATCGAGAAATCGATACTCAAAATAGAGGCAGCTATTCTGAGCGCATTGGAGAGCACACCACCCGAACTTTATGCCGACATTGTCAGAAACGGCATCTATATCTCGGGCGGCGGCGCGCTTCTCCGAGGTCTCGACAAGCGTCTGTCGGAGAAAATCGGCATCAAATTCATTGTAGCCGACGATCCTCTGCACGCAGTGGCGAAGGGCACAGGCATCGCGTTGAAGAACCGCGACAAGTTCTCGTTTCTCATCCGATAGCGTTCACCCATCGGCATAAAAATTCACCAAGAAGGCGTCAACCATTTTGTTTGCGCCTTCTTGTATGTATAAACAAGGTATATTGACCGCAAACTGGTGAATTCACCGCAACCGACTGACTGTGAATAATATAATTAGTTTTTTTGTGCGACATTCGTCGTGGATTGTGTTTGTGCTGCTTGTCGTGGCAAGCTGCTGGATGCTGTTTCAGAAGAACCCATACCAGCAGCATGTGTTTCTGACATCCGCCAACCGGGCGTCGGCCGTAGTCTACAAGGGCGCCGGCGAGGTCACATCATACTTCAACCTGCGTTCAATCAACTCCGACCTTCAGGAGCGCAACGCCACGCTTGAGATGGAGGTGATCAACCTGAAACGGCAAATCGGCGAATACAAGACGCTGCTGCAGCCCAGCGGCATCGCCCTGCCCGACTCCGTGGCACAAAACTACGAATATCACTTTGCCAACGTGATCAACAACAGCGTCACCCACCCGAAGAATTTCATCACCATCGACAAGGGCCGCCTCGACGGCATCGCCCCCGAGATGGGCGTCGTTGACCAGAACGGAGTGGTTGGCATCGTGAGCAACGTCAGCGACCATGCCTCGCGCGTGCTGTCGCTTCTCAACTCCGACATGCGTCTGTCGTGCAAGGTGAAGAACACCGACTATTTCGGCAGTCTGGTGTGGCACGGCACCGACCCCTACCACGCCACGCTCGAGGAGATGCCGAAGCACGTGAAGTTCCACCGCGGCGACACAATCGTCACGAGCGGCTACTCGGCGGTGTTTCCGCCGGGTCTTATCGTCGGCGTGATAGAGAGCAACCAGCAGGCCACCGACAATAATTTCTTCTCTTTGAAGATACGTCTCACCACCGACTTCACCCGCCTCGGCACCGTGCGCGCCATCAAGAGCAAGATGGCAGGCGAGCTGAAGCGACTTGAACAGGAAGGAGGAACCGGCAATGAATAAAAGCATCTTCCAGACACTGGCGTTGTTTGTGCTGCTTGCCATCGTGCAGGTGCTCGTGTGCAACAACATCAGCATCCTCAATTTCGCCACTCCGTTTGTGTTTATCTACGTCATCGTGCGCCTTCCGCTCACGCTCCACCGCAACTGGGTGATGATTATCGGCTTCCTTGCCGGTCTGATTATCGACATCTTCGGCGACACCGCCGGCATGAATGCCCTTGCATGCACCATTCTCGGCGCAGTCCGCGAGACGGTTGTGAAGCTCTACGTGACCCACGACGACGAGATTGCCGACCCCGTGCCTTCGGCGAAGACCCTCGGACCTGGCGCCTACATCAAGTATCTGCTGACGATGACGTTTGTCTACTGTCTTTCGGTGACCTTCATCGAGGCTTTCACGCTTCATGATTTTCTGCTATCTTTGTACCGCGTTGTAGGATGCACCGCACTGACATTCGTCATTCTGCTCGGCATCGACGCGCTTGTCAACGCCAAGAAATGAGAGAGTACGAACTGGAGAAACGCCGATTTGTCATCGCCGGACTGATAATTGTCATTTCGGTGCTTTACATTGTGCGCCTGTTCAATCTACAGGTGGCCGACGAGACATTCAAGAAAAACGCCGACTCCAACGCCTTTCTGCGCAAGACCATCTATCCCTCGCGCGGTATGATCTACGACCGCAAGGGGCGTCTCATCGTGTTCAACCAGCCGGCATACGACGTCATGGTCATCCCCAAGGAGATACATGACCTTGACTCGCTCGACCTGTGCAGCACGCTGCAAATCACGCTTCCAGAGCTTCGCAAGAAGTTTGAGGAGATGCGCGACACTCGGCGCAACCCCGGCTACTCCTCGTTTACCCAGCAGGTGCTTATCCGCCATCTGTCGCTCGAGGACTATGGCCGCCTTCAGGAGAAGCTCTACCGCTTCCCCGGATTCTTCATTCAGAAAAAGACACTCCGCAAATACAACAGCACCAGCGGCGCCAACATCCTCGGCAACATCCGCGAGGTGAACCAGAACGATATCGACAACGACCCCTATTACCGCGCCGGCGACTACACCGGCGACCTCGGCATCGAGAAAAGCTACGAGACGTATCTGCGCGGCAAGAAGGGGCAGGAAATACTTATCCGCGACGCCCACGGACGCATCCAGGGACGCTTTGAGGACGGAGCGAGGGACGTGGCTCCCGTGTCGGGCAAAGACCTGACACTCAGCATCGACTACAACCTTCAGGAGTATGGCGAGAAGCTGATGCAGGGCAAAATCGGTGCAATCGTTGCCATCGAGCCGGCAACTGGCGAGATTCTCGCCCTCGTGTCGAGTCCCGGCTACGACCCCTCACTGCTCATCGGACGCGACCGCGGCAAGAACTACCGCGAGCTTGTCAACAACCGCTACAAGCCGCTGTTTGACCGCGCCATAATGGCAGCCTACCCTCCCGGCTCCCAGTTTAAGCCCACCCAGGGACTGATATTCCTGCAGGAAGGCATGGTTGGTCTCGGCACGATGTTTCCCTGCCACCGCGGCTACATCAACGGGCGTCTGAAAGTGGGCTGCCACGGCCACGAGTCGCCCATCTCGCTGAAGCCCGCCATCCGCACGTCGTGCAACGCATATTTCTGCTGGGGCTTCAAGACGATGATCGACAAGCGTTCGAAATACGGCACCCCCGCCAAGGCGTTCGAGATTTGGAAGAACTACCTTGTGGAAATGGGCTTCGGCTACAAACTCGGCGTCGACCTTCCGGGCGAGAGCCGCGGATTCATCCCCAACAGCAAGTTCTACAACAAAGTGTACGGCGAGAACCGCTGGAGCGCCAACACTGTCATCTCGGTGGCAATCGGACAGGGCGAGATACTCGCCACTCCGCTTCAGATAGCCAACCTGTCGGCAACGATAGCCAACCGCGGCTGGTACTACACGCCCCACGTTGTGAGACGCATCAGTGGCACCAAGCTGCCCACGCAGTACACCACACGCCACACTCCGCACATCAACAAAAACTACTATCAGGACATTGCCGAGGGCATGCGCATGGCAGTGGTGGGCGGCACGTGCCGCCAGGCGCAGTTCGGCGACATCGAGGTGTGTGGCAAGACGGGCACGGCGCAGAACCCCCACGGACGCGACCACTCGGCGTTTATGGGCTTCGCCCCGATGAACAATCCCAAGATAGCCATCTGCGTCTATGTGGAGAATGCCGGCTTCGGCGCCACCTTCGGAGTGCCTATCGGCGGACTGATGATGGAGAAATACCTGACGGGGAAGATTTCGCCCCACCGGCAGTATATCGAAGACCGCATGCTGGAGTCGAACACGATTATCTACAGCGGCGTTAAGAAACATTGACATAAAAAAAAGGACACAACAATATGCTGAAAACAGACATTAACGAAAGGAAATGGGAACTTGTGAGCAGCGAATATCTGTTCCGTCGTCCGTGGCTGACGGCACGCCGCGACGTGGTGCGTCTGCCCAACGGCACCGAGATACCCGAATTTTATGTGCTTGAATATCCCGACTGGGTCAACATCATCGCGGTGACCGCCGACGGGGAGTTTGTGATGATACGCCAGTACCGCCACGGCATCGACCAGACACGCTATGAGCTTGTGGCAGGCTGCGTAGACCCCGGCGAGGACCCTCTGACGGCAGCCAAGCGCGAGCTTTATGAGGAGACGGGATTCGGCGGCGGCGAATGGCACAAGATCTCGGTGATTTCGGGCAATCCCAGCACCACCACCAACTGGACCCACTGCTACGTGGCAGAAGGCGTGGAGCGCGTAGGCAGCCAGCATCTTGAGACGTCGGAAGACATCAGCGTGCATCTTCTCAGCGCCGACGAGGTGCGCTGGCTTCTCGACCACGACGAAATCAAGCAGGCGATGATGGTGGCTCCCCTGTGGAAATATTTCATTGAGAAAAAATTGGTATAGTCTGCCGTTTTTTGACTACCTTTACAGAATTCAATCGACAACAGAGAACTATGACAAACAAGACAGTCTTAAGCGATTTATACAAGCAAGTGGCAGGCGTAGAGCCAGCCGGAATCACCGAACTTCCGTCGTCGGGCTCCAACCGCCGCTATTTCCGCCTCACGGGCGAACGCACGATGATAGGCGTAATAGGCACATGCATCGAGGAGAACGAGGCGTTTCTCTACATGGCGAAGCATTTCGCGTCGAAGAATCTGCCCGTTCCGGAGGTTTACGCCCACAGCGACGACCGAATGGCATACGTGCAGCAGGACCTTGGCGACACGCTGCTTTTCAACGCCATCGAGAAAGGGCGCAAGACCACGGTGTTCAGCGAGGAGGAGAAGGCCCTACTGTCGAAGACTATCCGCCAGCTTCCCGACATTCAGTTTGCCGGCGCCGACGGTCTTGACTTCTCGAAATGCTACCCTTCGTCGGAGTTCAACGCCCGCTCGATAATGTGGGACTTGAACTATTTCAAATACTGCTTCCTCAAAGCCACCGGCATGGAGTTTCAGGAAGACCTTCTCGAGGACGACTTCCAACGCCTTGCCGACGTGTTGCTGCGCAGCTCCTCGGCAACGTTCATGTATCGCGACTTCCAGTCGCGCAACGTGATGATCAAGGACGGCAAGCCGTGGTTTATCGACTTTCAGGGCGGCCGCAAGGGACCGGTGTTCTACGATGTGGCATCGTTTCTTTGGCAGGCCAAGGCCAACCTTCCCGACAGCCTCCGCGGCGAGCTGCTGGAGGAATATATCGACGCCCTGCGCAAATACACGCCCGTAGACCGCGACTATTTCTACGCCCAGCTGCGCCACTTCGTGCTGTTCCGCACGCTTCAGGTGCTCGGTGCCTACGGCTTCCGCGGCTACTTCGAGAAGAAGCCCCACTTCATCCAGAGCGTTCCGTTTGCCATCGCCAATCTCCGGCATCTTCTTGCCAACCCCTATCCGGAGTATCCCTACCTCTGCAAGGTGCTCAAAGAGCTTGTTGGCCTGAAGCAGTTTACCGACGACCTGCAGAAGCACACGCTCACGGTGCGCGTGATGAGTTTCGCCTACAAGAAAGGCATCCCCAACGACCCGTCGGGCAACGGCGGCGGCTACGTGTTTGACTGCCGCGCCGTCAACAACCCAGGCAAGTATGAGCGCTACAAGCCTTTTACGGGCCTCGACGACCAGGTGATAAAGTTTCTTGAGGACGACGGTGAGATACTCGAGTTTCTCGACCACGCCTATGCCCTTGTCGACGCCACGGTGAAACGCTACAAGGAGCGCGGATTCACGAATCTGATGGTTTGCTTCGGATGCACCGGCGGACAGCACCGTTCGGTCTACAGCGCGCAGCACATGGCAGAGCATATCAACAAGAAATTCAACGTCAAGGTGGAGCTCGTGCACCGCGAGCAGAACATCGAGCAGACGTTCAACGCAAAAATTTTCTAAGGATAAGAGGATGAAAGCACTGATTTTCGCAGCCGGCCTCGGCACGCGTCTGCGCCCGCTGACCGACAACCGCCCGAAGGCACTTGTCGAGGTGGCAGGACGGCCGATGCTCGAGCACGTGATACGCCATCTGATTTCATACGGCTTCACCGACATTGTGGTCAACATCCATCACTTCGGGCAGCAGATTGTCGACTTTCTGCGCGACAACGGCAACTTCGGGGTCAACATCCAGGTGAGCGACGAGCGCGGCGAGCTGCTCGACACCGGCGGAGGCATCCTGAAGGCGCGCCCTCTGCTCGACGACGGCGAGCCGTTCCTCGTGCATAACGCCGACATCATGACCGACCTCAATCTTGCCGACTTCTACAACTATCACCTCCACCATTCCGCCGACGCCTCGGTGCTCGTAGCCGAGCGCACCACGTCGCGCTACTTCGTGTTTGACTCCAGCCGGCGTCTGCAGGGCTGGGAGAACGTCACCACCGGCGAGACCCGTCCGGAAGGGTTTGTGCCTTCCGCCAGTCAGCTCCAACTGGCTTTCGGAGGAGTGCATGTGATTTCGCCGACGGTGTTTGACGCCCTTGCCGGCTACACCGACGCGCATAAATTCTCGATTACGCCGTTCTATGTCGACATGTGCCGCCGTCTGAAAATAATGGGCTACATCCCCGACACGGCATACCGCTGGTTTGACATCGGCTCGCCAGAGAAGCTGGCGCAAGCCGAAGCGGCAATCACCGGCTCACAACAATAAACGCGGCAGCGGCACCCGTCAAGGATGCCACTGCTTTTTTGTCAATCTTCCGTCACACGCATCCGAGGATGCGCTGCAGGGTTTCAATCTGATAGTTCCAAAGGTCCTTCGCCTCCTCCACATCGTCGGGCTCGGCGAAGTCGGTCACCGTGAGCATCGTCCCGTCGGTCAGCTCCGACTGCGAGATTCTCAGCTCGAAGTATGATTTGTCGTTCTCCTCCGTCCAATGGTAGCGCACGAATTTGTCAGTGCGTATGGCAACAATCTGCACCGTCTGCTCCACACCGTTCCAATCCAGCACCACTTCCTTTCCCGTCTGCCTTGCGTTGTCGGCAAACCATTCCTTAAGTCCGTAGGCAGTAGATATATACGACCACAGCATCGCCACTGGAGTGTTGCGCATGTCATACTCAATATGAAATTTCTCTTTGGTCATTGTCTGCGAGTTTAGTTTACGGGTGCTAAATAAGCACAAAGTTTACAATCTGCCAAAAGTTTATATAAAAATTTTATTGTTCGCATGCATTATATAGGGTGACAAATTGTCAGCGTTGTCGGATTGGCACGGGATGTGCAAGGAAACTGATGTCGCAAAGGCGCAGACCAAAGTGGCGCAAAAAAAGGAACAAAAAATAAAAAGATATTGATTATGGCAATTAAACCTTTGGCTGACAGAGTTCTCATCGAGCCGGCAGCCGCAGAAGAGACAATCGGTGGAATCATCATCCCCGACACAGCAAAAGAAAAACCGTTGCAGGGCAAAGTAGTAGCTACAGGCAATGGCACAAAGGATGAAGAAATGGTTGTAAAAGAAGGCGACACGGTGCTTTACGGCAAGTATGCCGGCACTGAGCTGGAATACGACGGCAAGAAGTATCTGGTGATGCGCCAGAGTGACATTTTGGCAATCCTCGGATAATCAATTTATCAACAATCAAAAAAACAAAAGATCATGGCTAAAGAAATCAAATTCGATATCAAGGCTCGCGAAGAGCTGAAGAAAGGCGTTGACGAATTGGCAAACGCCGTAAAGGTAACCCTCGGCCCGAAAGGCCGCAACGTGATTGTCGACAAGAAGTTTGGCGCACCCCACATCACAAAGGACGGTGTGACCGTTGCAAAGGCAGTGGAGCTTGAGGATGAGTTCCAAAACATGGGCGCACAGCTTGTAAAGGAGGTTGCGTCGAAGACCGGTGACGATGCCGGCGACGGCACAACAACCGCTACCGTGCTCGCACAGGCAATCATCAACGTTGGCTTGAAGAACGTTGCCGCAGGCGCAAACCCAATCGACCTCAAGCGCGGCATCGACAAGGCTGTAGCCAAGGTTGTTGAAGGCATCAAGGCTCAGGCGCAGGAAGTCGATGACGATTTGGCGAAGATTGAGAATGTGGCTCGCGTTTCAGCCAACAACGACGCTGAAATCGGCAAGCTCATCGCCGACGCTATGGGCAAGGTGAAGAAAGAGGGCGTGATCACCATCGAGGAGGCTAAAGGCACCGACACTACAGTGAAGGTTGTTGAAGGCATGCAGTTCGACCGCGGTTATATCTCTCCTTACTTCGTGACCAACACCGAGAAGATGGAGTGTGAGATGGACAACCCATACATCCTGCTCTACGACAAGAAAATCAGCGCGTTGAAAGATATGCTCCCAGTGCTCGAGGCTGTGGCACAGAGCGGACGTCCGCTGCTCATCATCGCAGAGGACGTAGACAGCGAGGCATTGGCAACATTGGTTGTCAACCGTTTGCGCGGCTCTCTGAAGATTTGCGCAGTGAAGGCTCCGGGCTTCGGCGACCGCCGCAAAGAGATGCTCGAAGACATCGCAATCCTTACCCACGGCGTTGTAATCTCTGAGGACAAGGGCTTGAAGCTCGACATGGCTACCGTAGACGAGCTCGGCTCGGCTGAGAAGGTGACTGTCGACAAGGAGAACACCACTATCGTCAACGGCAACGGCGACAAGGAGCTTATCGCCGAGCGTGTGGCACAGATCAAGGCTCAGATTGAGAAGACCACAAGCGACTACGACCGCGAGAAACTTCAGGAGCGTCTTGCCAAGTTGGCAGGTGGCGTGGCAGTGCTCTACGTCGGCGCGCCATCAGAGGTTGAGATGAAGGAGAAGAAAGACCGCGTAGACGACGCGTTGAGCGCAACACGCGCGGCTGTGGCTGAAGGCATCGTTCCTGGCGGTGGCGTGGCATATATGCGCTGCGTTGCGGCTCTTGAGAACTTCCACGGCGACAACGACGATGAGAACACCGGTATCCAGATTGTGAAACGTGCCATCGAGGAGCCGTTGCGCCAGATTGTTGCCAACGCAGGTTTGGAAGGCGCCATCATCGTTCAAAACGTCAAGGACGGCAAGGGCGACTATGGCTACAACGCACGCACCGGCAAATATGAGAACTTCTTCGAGAGCGGAGTCATCGACCCGGCTAAGGTGACGCGTGTGGCTCTTGAGAACGCAGCGTCGATTGCAGGTATGTTCCTGACAACGGAATGCGTAATCGCCGAGAAGAAAGAAGAAAATCCGGCTCCGGCAATGCCTGCCGGCGGCATGGGTGGAATGGGCGGCATGATGTAAGCCTTTTCCCCTTATAAATAAGAAAGCATCCTGACCGATTTGGTCAGGATGCTTTTTTTGTGCGCTTGACGCTTGTGTCAGTCGAAGATTTTGTCCCAGTCTTTCCACACGGGCTCGTAGCCGAGGGCGCGGATTTCGCTGGTGACGGCTTTCGGCGAGCGCTCGTCGCTGACGTGGAACTGCTCGAGCGAGTCGGGCTCTGCGGCGTAGCCTCCCGGGTCGGTCTTGCTTCCGGCACTCATCGATGTGACACCGAGCTTCATCATGTTTGCGCGGAACTGCGGGTTCTCGCGCGTAGAGTATGAGATGTCGACGTCGTGGTCGAAGATTCGGAATGCAAACGTGAGCTGCGCCAGCTCCTTGTCGGTCATCGTCACGTTTGGCTGGAATCCGCTTTCCGACGGGCGCATCCGCGGGAAGTTGACGGAGTAGCGCGTCTGCCAGTAGTGCTTCTGCAGGTAGCGCAGGTGGTGGGCCATCATTGTCACGTCGGTGCGCCAGTCCTCAAGGCCTATGAGCACCCCCATTCCGATTTTATGCACCCCCGCCTGTCCCATGCGGTCGTAGCCGTTGAGCCTCCATTCGAAGATAGACTTCATGCCCTTTGGATGGTACACGTTGTAGCGCGCCTTGTGGTAGGTTTCCTGGAAGCATACCACACCGTTGAGTCCCGACTTCGTGAGCCGGTAGTAGTCATCGGCCTTCAGCGGCTGCACTTCGATTGAGAGGTTATTGAAGAACGGGCGGGCTATGTGTAGCGCGTTCTCCAGATAGTCGACTCCGGCAACCGCCGGCGCCTCCCCTGTCACGATGAGCAGGTTTTCAAACGGGCCGAGCTTTCGTATCGCCTTGCATTCCTCGAGAATCTGCGCGTCGTTGAGAGTGGTGCGCGTGAACGGGTTGTTGTGGTTGAAACCGCAGTATACGCAGAAGTTGGTGCAAGCGTTGCTCAGGTAGAGCGGAATGTACATGCTGATGGTTTTTCCGAATCGTTCCTGCGTGTATTTCTGCGACAGGCGCGCCATTTCCTCGAGATGCGGCACGGCAGCCGGCGAGATGAGCGCCATGAAGTCGTCGACGTCGAGGCGCTCCTTCGCGAGCGCCCTCACCACGTCGGCGTCTGTCTTAGAGGCAATTTTTTTGGGTTGTCTCGTCCCAACTTATTTTCTCTAATACGTCTGAAAACATTTATCAATCTTTACAAATTTCGTCTGATATTTTTGCGTTATGCGCATTGCGCAGAAGTTAGGTCCGCACATGGTGCAGAATTTGTCGTCCGTGCCGCGGCTCTCCACGTAGTACTGCTTTGCGCGGGCGGGGTCGAGCGACAGGTTGAACTGGTCTTTCCATCTGAATTCGAAGCGCGCCTTGCTCATGGCGTTGTCGCGCACGTCGGCACCCGGCAGCCCTTTTGCCAAGTCGGCGGCATGGGCAGCGATTTTGTAGGCAATCACTCCGTTGCGCACGTCTTCCCTGTCGGGGAGTGCGAGGTGTTCCTTCGGTGTGACGTAGCAAATCATCGCCGTTCCGAGCCATGCAATCTGAGCGGCGCCGATTGCCGATGTTATGTGGTCGTAGGCAGGCGCGATGTCGGTTGTGAGCGGGCCGAGGGTGTAGAACGGCGCGCCGTGGCAAGCCTCCACCTGTTTGTCCATATTCTCCTTGATTTTCTGCATCGGCACGTGTCCCGGGCCTTCGATTATCACCTGCACGTTGTGTTTCCACGCCTTTTCTGTCAGTTCGCCGAGCACGTCAAGCTCGAGAAACTGCGCGCGGTCGTTGGCGTCGTGGATAGAGCCAGGGCGCATACCGTCGCCGAGCGACAGCGCCACGTCGTATTTCGCCACGAGGTCGCAGATTTCGTCGAAGTGGGTGTAGAGGAAGCTCTCCTCGTTGTGGATTACGCACCATTCCGTCATGATGCTTCCACCGCGCGACACGCATCCCGTCAGACGGCTGCCCACGAGTTTGGCATGCTCGCGCAGCACACCGGCATGGATTGTGAAGTAGTCCACTCCCTGCTCGCATTGCTCCACGAGCGTGTCGCGGTAGATTTCCCACGTCAGCTTCGCCACGTTTCCGTTCACCTTCTCAAGCGCCTGATAGATGGGCACCGTTCCCATCGGCACGGGGCAGTTGCGCACAATCCATTCACGCGTTTCGTGGATGTGTTTTCCTGTCGAGAGGTCCATCAGCGTGTCGCCGCCCCAATAGCAGCTCCATATCGCCTTGTCGACCTCCTCCTTGATGCCCGAAGAGAGCGCGGAGTTGCCGATGTTTGTGTTCAGCTTCACGCTGAACGCCTTTCCGATGATCATCGGTTCAGCCTCAGGGTGGTTGATGTTGGCAGGGATAATAGCCCGTCCAGCCGCCACTTCCTGACGCACGAACTCCGGAGTGATGTAGGTTTCAATTCCCAGTTGCTTGTTGTTAAGGTTCTCGCGTATAGCCACATACTCCATCTCGGCAGTCACCACACCAGCTTTTGCGTAAGCCATCTGCGTGATTTGCTTGCCCGGCAACGCCATGCGCGGGTTGTGGCGCACGGGGAATCGGATATCGTCGAGCGAGGCATCGGCGAGCCGCTGGCGTCCGTATTCGGAAGAGATGCCGTCCTGCAGAGCTGTGTCGGCGCGCTGCTCAATCCATTTCTCCCTCAGCCGTGGGATGCCCTTGTTGATGTCCACCTCCACGTTGGGGTCGGTGTAGACGCCGCTTGTGTCGTTTACCACGACAGGGGTGTTTTCGGTCATCACCTTCTCGCCGTCGACGATTTTCACCGTCGGAGTCAGCTTGATGCGGCGCATACCCACCTTAATCGGGTAAATCGAGCCGTCGACATAGATTTTTTCGGAATTCGGATAAGAATTTACGTTGATATCTGTAAGTTCCATATTAATAAGTTTTTTGTTGATTATTATTCATCAAGAAATGCAGTCAGAGGGCTGCTTGCCTCGGCGTGGTCCGACTGGTTTCCGAGTCCAGCAAGGTAGGCAGTGCGTCCAGCCTCCGTGGCGAGGCGGAAAGCGCGCGCCATAGCCACCGGGTCGCCAGCCACCGCGATAGCCGTGTTGACGAGCACCGCGTCGGCACCCATCTCCATCGCCTCGGCAGCATGCGACGGCGCTCCGAGTCCGGCGTCGACCACCACTGGCACGTTTGTCTGGTCGATTATTATTCGGAGCATCTCGCGCGTTGTCAGTCCCTTGTTGGTGCCGATAGGCGCTCCGAGAGGCATCACTGCCGCCGTGCCCACGTCTTCCAGCCGTTTGCAGAGCACAGGGTCGGCTTGGATGTAAGGCAGCACCACGAAGCCGAGTTTGGCGAGTTTTTCGGTAGCCTTCAGCGTTTCTACCGGGTCGGGGAGCAGATATTTAGGGTCGGGGTGGATTTCGAGCTTTATGAAGTTTGTGCCGAAACAGTCGCGCGACAGCTGAGCCGCCAGCACCGCCTCGTCGGCGTTGCGCACACCCGATGTGTTGGGCAGGAACTGCACGTGCTCGCGGTTTATGTGTTTGAGCATGTCGTCAGAAGCGGCGTCGCTCGTGTCGAGGCGTTTCATCGCCACGGTAATCATTTCAGAGCCCGACTCCAGGATAGCGTCGAGCATAGCATCGTTTGAGGAGAACTTACCAGTTCCGACAAACAGACGGGAAGAAAATTCTCTTCCACCGATAGTCAATTTGTCCATTTTTTTATTCGTTATATTGTCGTTCTACAATTTTTTCAAGTATGCTGATCATGTCGGCGGTGTGCTTCGTCATGTTGTCGGCGTTTATCAGCTCGCCCGACACGGCAATGCCTCTCACACCGGTTGCCATCACGTCCTCGATGTCGGCTATCGTGATGCCGCCTATTGCCACCACCGGCAGGTTGATGCTCGCGTCCTTCATCCGCGCAATGATGTCGCGGTAGCCGTCAAGTCCGAGCACGGGGCTCAGTTTCTGCTTCGTGGCGGTGAAGCGCAGGGGTCCGAGTCCGATGTAGTCGATGTCGAGATGGCGCAGCGCCTGCACGTCGTCAAACGTGTTTGCGGTTGCACCGATAATGAAGTCGCCTCCGAGAATTTCGCGCGCCTCGTCGGGGTGCATGTCGTTTTTTCCAAGATGCACGCCGTCGAGCTGCAGCTCCTTGGCGATGTCGACGTGGTCGTCGACCACGAGGATGCAGTCGTCGACGTCGGCGCAGATTTCCTTTGCGCGCTTTGCCGTGGCAACAATCTCATCGCGAGTGGCGTCCTTCATGCGCAGTTGCACCCACCGGCATCCGCCGTCGACGGCTTGCCTTATCTCCTCCTCTATTGTCATCCGGGAGGATGGATGTGTTATGAATTGCAGCATATTCTTATATTATTTTGTTACGTTGTTCTACAATAAGCTCCACGCGGCGGCAGAACTCCTCTGCGCCTACGCCAAACAGGTATCCCAGGAAGGCGCATCCTCCGAAACCCACGTCGGCGAGCCACGGGATTCTGCCGGCGGTCACGCCTCCGAGCGCCATCACCCTCGCGTCGACGTGTCCGCGCAGCTGCTCCTCGCTGAAATGCGAGGCGTAGCCCTGCTTGCTGATGCTGTCGAACACGGGGCTAAGAAACACGTAGTCGAGCTCTCTGCTTTCAGCCACCTCCTCCAGCGAGTGGCAGCTGCGGCTCACGGCACCCTTCCATCCTTCCGGCACCCTCGGCGACCTCTTGTTGAGATGCACCCCGCCGATGCCCTTTTCGGCAGCCACGTCGGGGAAATAGTGCATCGCCAACCGGTCGGCAATGCCCGCCGGCAAGGTGTCGACATAGCCACGCATCTCCTCCTCTCCGCAGTGGGGCTTGCGCAGATGCACGGCGTCGAAACCGGCGTCTAACAGGTGTGTTATGCGCCAAGCCTCGTCGGGCAGCGTCAGCTCGGGCGTTATGGCAATGAGTTTGAACGCCATGGGTCTACCCTCCGTAGAAAGCCTTGATGACGAGCACCGTGTCGCCGTCGTGGAGAGCAGTGGCGTCATATTCGGTCTTCGGCACCATCTGTCCGTTGACCGCCACGGCGATGTTGACCGCCGAGATGCTTTTTTTGCCGAGCATACAGCTCACGGTGGCACCGTCGTCGAGAAGCAGGCTCTCATCGTTGAATTTTACAGTAATCATATCGTTTTCAGTTTATTAGGGTTAAACAGATGGTTCACCGGACCGTGTCCGCCGCCCACAGCGACATTGGCACCGGCGACGAGCGCGCTGTGCAGATAGTTTTTGGCGCAGCCCACGGCCTCGGCCAGCGGTAATCCCAGAGCGAGGAAAGAAGCGACAGCCGACGACAGGGTGCATCCCGTGCCGTGAGTGTTGACCGACACGACGCGCCGGCTGCTGTATTCGCGGAGCTCCCCGTCGGCAAACAGCACGTCGACAGCCACATCGCCGTCAAGATGTCCGCCTTTGACGAGAGCCGCGCGGCATCCCTTCTCCACGATGCATCGCGCCGCCTCGCGCGCCGACGCAATGCCGTCGATGGCGATGCCCGTCAGATGCTCCGCCTCCATGAGGTTTGGCGTCAGCAGCGACGCGAACGGGAACAGTTTCTCCTTTATGGCTTCGACGGCGTCCTCCTCGATGAGCCGGCTTCCGCTTGTGGAAATCATCACAGGGTCGAGCACCACGTTTTGCGGATGCCAGTGGCAGAACCTGTCGGCAACCGCCTCCACGATGCTCCGCGAGTAGAGCATCCCGATTTTCACCGCGTCGGGGCGCAAGTCGGAGAACACGGCGTCAATCTGCCGCGCCACGATGTCGGGGTCGATGCCCTGCACGCCGTCGACGCCGAGCGTGTTTTGCGCCGTCACCGCCGTGACAGCCGAAGCCGCATAAACGCCGATAGCCGACATTGTCTTTATGTCGGCCTGTATGCCCGCTCCGCCCGAAGAGTCGGAGCCTGCGATTGTCAGAACTATTGGATATTTAGCCATACGCACTCTTTTTTTGCTTGACGAACAAAAGTGCCTATGAAAAAGGAGAATATTATGTCACACAATCCCTGCGCCGGCATTATCCGTATCAGGTTCGGAGGGTATAATCTCAGCCCTAAGGCACCCCTTTGTTCTTCCGATGCAAAGATAGTGCAAGGTGAGCGAAAAAGCAAAACAAACCAATGCTTTTTCTTTTCTAAGGTCCTAAAGGTCTTTAAGGTCCTTAATAAAAAAAAAGCGCACCTAACCGGTGCGCTTTTAGCTGGTGTATGAGGGAATTTGTTATTTGGTCACTCTTTCAAGCCATTTCACCATGCCGAGCATCACGCCCATAGAGACGGCACACACGACGAGGAACACACCCCAGCATTCCCAGATAGGCCATTTGTTGTACATCAACGGGCCAATCCAAAGGAACAGGTTTCCGAGGGCAGTAGCACCGAGCCACAGACCCTGGCAGAGACCCTGCAGGTTTTTCGGCGCCACCTTCGACACGAACGAGAGTCCGAGCGGCGAGATGAAGAGTTCGGCAACGGTGAGGAAGAAATAGACCACGATGAGCACCCATGGTCCAGCCTTCATGCCCGCTTTTGCCACAGTGTCCATTTCCTTGAACGTCTCAGCCGACGGGTATCCCTGCTGCCAAGAGAAGATGGTGAGGAAGAGGAATGCGAGTCCGGCGATGCCCATACCGAATGCGATTTTCTTCGGTGTCGAGATTTCGCGTCCGCGGCGGGTGAAGTATCCGAAGAAGAGCATGATGAGCGGCGTGAGCACGATCACGAAGAACGGGTTGATTGCCTGCCATATCTCCGGCGCTATCTTGTCGGTCTGCACGAAGTCGCGTGCGAAGTAGGCGAGCGACTGTCCGTTCTGGTGGAACGAGAACCAGAAGAAGATAACTATTCCGAGCACTGCGAAGAGAGCATACATGCGCTGCTTGATTTCCTTTGCCATCGCTGCTTTCTCGTCGGCAGAGTAGTTTACGGTTTCTTTCTTCTCCTTCTTGCCCGGTGTCGGGAACACTTGACGGCAAGCGATGAAGATGACGAGCGAGATGAGCATTGCAGCCACCGACGCGATAAACGAGTAGTGGATACCGGTGTTGAACACGTCGAGATACTGCGTGCAGAAAGCCGACATGTCGGTGACGGTCTCGCCCATGTTGGCGTCTTTGGCGAGGGTTGCGAGGTTTGCCGTCTCGTTGGCCTTCATAGCCGCTCCGTCGATGAATTTATGGCAGAGCGCGGGGAGGTCGGCGTTGTAGAGCATGTGGTTTGCCTTGAGCCACCACTCGCGGAGCAGCGGCGCCACAAACGGAGCTACGAGTCCGCCGATGTTGATGAAGACGTAGAAGATTTGGAAGCCCGAGTCGCGGCGGCTTTTCGCCTCGCGCAGGGCGTCCTCGCCCTTGAGAGCCGCCTCAGCCTCGAAGTTGTCGTACATCTGACCGACGATAGCCTGCAGGTTGCCCTTGAACAAGCCGTTGCCGAAGGCAATGAGGAACAGCGCCACGCAGGTTACCGGCAGCAACCATCCTATGTTGTCGGGAGTGGAGAGCACCGGCACGGAGAGAATCACGTAGCCGAGCGCCATCACGATGAGACCCGCCATGATTGTCATTTTGTATTTCTGCGACTTGTCGGCGATGATGCCTCCCACGAGGCTGAGCACGTAGATGCCACAGTAGAACACGGAGTAGATGATTGCGCTCACTTCGTCAGACAAGCCGAACTTTGAGCATAGGAACAGCACCAGCACGGCGTTCATGATGTAGTAGCCGAACCGTTCGCCCATGTTTGAGAGGGCGGCTGCGAGTAGTCCTTTTGGATGGTTTTTAAACATAAATGGAAGTTTTTTACGGTTTGTATATTTATTTGTTTTTGTTTTCTTTATATACATTAGCCACCGCCACCGCGAAAGCCGCCAGCGACAATGCCAGACACGCCCACACCGACCAGCTCAAGGTGGAGAGGATTGAGATTTTCTCCATTCCGGCGCCGAGGATTTCGCCCTGCGGATAGCTCGCAATCATGTAGACGAAGTAGCCGAAAAACATCAGCGGCAGCGCGGCAAACGAGATTGAGAGCACGTGCGCCCCGCGGCTTTTCGTGACGAGGGTCGCGGCTGTGCCCGCCAAGCCGATAAACGGCATCAGGAAGGGCACCATCTCCAAGTATTTTCCGATTTTGAAGAATGTTGCCACATACTCCCATCCGTAGCCGAATCCGAACAGCGGGATGGAGAAGAGCGGCACGGCGGCATAGACCACCGCCACGGCGAGGGTCGCGCCTATGGCTGTCAGCACAAGCGGTTGTTTCAGTTGACTGTTCATTGCTGTTGTTGTTCTTTTGTTTTATAGGCGAGCGCATACATCTTTATCTGCTTCACCATGGCGAGAAGCCCGTTGCTGCGCGTCGGCGACAGGTGCTCGGTCAGCCCGATGCTGTCGATGAAGTAGAGGTTTGCGTCGAGGATGTCGGCAGGTGTCTGGTCGGAGAGCACGCGCACGAGCATCGATATTATGCCCTTCACGATAATCGCGTCGCTGTCGGCCTCGAAGTGGATTTTGCCGTCTCTGTACTCGGCATTGAGCCACACGCGGCTCTGGCATCCTTCGATAATGTTGTCGGGCGTCTTGTGGCGCTCGTCGATAGGCGGAAGCGCGTTGCCCATCTCGATGATGTATGAATACTTGTCCATCCAGTCGCTGAAGCCACTGAACTCATCGATGATTTCGTCTTGAATTTCGTTTATCTGGTTATTCATAATCGCAAAAATACGCATTTTTTGAATAAACAATGCCGTTGCGCAAGGAAAAATGCACCTTTGCAATCAAAAAAATATGTGAGGTTGTCTCTTTTTTCCGAAAAGCGGCACTCCTCCACATGTAACTTTGCAGCAGAAAACAAAAAAAACACACATCCACCATGACTTACATCGAAATCATAAACCGATTCTGGAAGATTCATCAGTTCGACCATTTCTCGTCGGCTGAGATTGCCGTCTACTTCTATCTCCTCAACATGGCGAACCGCAACATGTGGGAAGACGAGATTGCCGTTGCCACCGCCGAGCTGTGCGCATCCATCGGCATGCGCCGCTCCACGATTATCCGCGCGCGTCAGAGCCTCAGGGAAAAAGGACTGATCGAATGCCGCGAGGGAGTGCGCAACTCCCGCACGCCGGTCTACCGCATTGTCACATCCGCAACCACTAAGACAACCACTAAGACAACTACTAAGCCTACTACTAAGCCAACCACTAAGGAGACCTTATATAAAGATAAAGACATAGACAAAGAAAATATTTCTCTCTCTACGGAGGAAAAACCGATTGATGAAATCGAAAAAATTCTTGTTGCCGACCACAAATGGCAGACAGACGTGGTGAAGCTGACAGAAAAACACCGCGGCCCTGCGCAGACGGCGGAGCTGCTGCCATTCATACATGAGTTTTTCGGATACCTGCGCTCCTGCGGCGTCAGAACCAAGACGGTTGACGACTGCCGCGCCCACTTCGTCAACAAGATGAACCGCGAATACATCAAGACTTTCAATAAACATAAGTGCAAAACCTTTAAACAAGACTTCTATGAGAATCAACGACCAATTGAAGCTCCAGCTGATGGGACGGATGCCTATGATGCCCCGTTTTAGGCTCCCCGTGAGCCAGGAGTATGCCGAGAGCTGCCTCGCAATGGCGGTGGCGGCGGAGGTGGAAAGCCGCGGACACAGCATCTCGCCCGACGCCGACTTCGAGCAGTGTGTGAGGCAGACGGCGGCATGGACGGTCAACGCCTCGCCGCGCCACAGCCTGCTGCTGGCGGGCAGATACGGCAACGGCAAGACCACGTTTCTGAGAGCCCTGCAGAGCCTCGTCAACGCCTTCGACCTCAGAGACCCCATGACGGGAAAGCGCATGAGGATGCCGCTCTACAACGCTGTGGCACTCACCGAGATGCACCGCACGTCGGTCGCCGAATGGCACAACGTGGCGCGTGCACCGCTGCTCGCCATCGACGACCTGGGCACGGAGCCACGCGAGGTGATGGAGTTCGGCAACATGACCGCCCCCATGCGCGACCTGCTCGAAATACGCTACGACCGCTCGCTGCCCACGCTCATCTCCACCAACATGACTCCAGCCGACATCACCAAGAGATACGGCGACCGCATCGGCGACCGCATGCGCGAGGTGATGGAGGTGGTGAGGTTCCGCAACGGCTCCTACCGCCGATAGCCCCCTCCCCGCGCGCCGCCACGCCTGTGAAAATGGTTTTTGTCGGATTTTTTCTTCAGATTATAACCAAATAATTGTAACTTTGCATAAGTTAGGATTGATATAACTGAAAGAAACATGAAGATAAGAAATATTTTCACGGCGGCGGCGCTTGCCGTTGTCATCGCGGCAGGCTCCGCCAGGGCTGCAGAGCCGGCGGCTCCTGCCACACTGTTTGAATACCCGTCGGTGCCCGACAAGCTCACCAAGCCGGCTATGCGCGCCAACTTCATGGTGGAGCATCTCTGGGACAAGTGCGACCTTGAGAAGACCGCCGTCACCGACCTCGCCGCGTTCCACAACACGTTTACCGACTATCTGTCGTTTTTCGCGCTCGCCGACAAGGCTGTGGTCGAGAAATCGATAAAGAAATACGTTGAGCGCGTGGCGAAGAACCCCACCAACCTCAACCTCACCGTAGGCATGCTCCACTCCGACGTGCTCAATCTCCGCAGCCAGTACTGCTCCGACGAGGTCTACACGATGTTTGCCGACAACATAGCCGCCGCCAAGAAGGTCGACAAGGCTCTGAAGGCAAAGCTGCAGGCACAGGCGGCGGTGCTCGCCAACTCGGCGGTGGGCGCCACCGTGGCCGACTTCCCGCTGCGCCAGTCGCCAGCCGGAGCGGCATCGCTCTACGGGCTCACCGCAGGCACCACAATTCTCTTTTTCAACTCCGACGGATGCATCGACTGCTCAATCTACAAAGTGCGCCTGAGCGCAAGCATAGCCGCCTCGTCGCTCATCAAGGAGGGGCATCTGCGCATTGTCTCCGTCTATGGCGGCGACCCCGCGGCAGTAGAGAGCAAGCTTGCCACCGAGCCCGCCGACTGGGAAGTGGCATGCATCGACACCGCAGCCTACGACCAGCGTCTGCGTCCGGCGGTCTACGTGCTCGACAGCGACAAGAAGATAACCACCAAATTTGTCGACATCGACAGCCTGCTGCGTGCCATCGAGAGCGTGGCGCAGGCAAACGACAAATAAAAACAACTGAGATATGAGAAGACATCGCAAACTCCTACGGCGCATATTCGTCGCCGAGGCATACCGCACCTACGGCAACCTGTCGCGTTTCTTCATCCGCGTGTTTGCCGGCGTGATGTTCATGCAGTTCGGCATCCGCCAGATTGCAAACTACGACTTCTTTGTGAAATATTTCCCCGACCTCCTCGGCATGGGCTCCGCCGCCACGCTCGACACGATGATAGCCATCGAGGTGGTCTGCTCGGCATTCCTGATCTTCGGATTCCTCACCCGCCTCTCCGTGGTGCTGCCCACGCTCTCCATGGCGGTGGCTGAATGGTATATCCTCGACAACGGACTGATGGCGGGCATCGCCAACATGCCTATGGGCGAAGTGGCGCTGATGTCGAGCCTGCAGCTGGGCTACGTGCCGCTGCTCTTTGTCGGCATGTTTGTGTTTATAATGCTGGCAGGTCCGGGAAAGGTGTCGGTCGACTATCTGCTGTCGCTCTACTTCACCAACAAGGACAGCCTTAACGAACTTAAAAACTTTTAGGAGGAAAAGAATAAATATACAATGAGAACAGCCGTATTGATTTCGGGAGGCGTCGACAGCGCCGTCGTGGTGCACAAACTCAAGGAGGAGGGCCACGACCTGACGCTATTCTACATCCGCATCGGAATGGACAACGGCGAGGGCGACTGCTCCGCCGAGGAAGACATCGAGATGTGTACCGCCATAGCCCACCGCTACGGGCTGCCGCTCGAGGTGGTGTCGCTACACCAGGAATACTGGGACAACGTGATGGAATATGCGCTGCGCACCGTCAGAAGCGGGCTGACGCCAAACCCCGACATGATGTGCAACAAGATGATAAAGTTCGGCTACTTCGAGCAGCGTTGGGGCAAGGACTTCGACATAACAGCCACCGGACACTACGCCACGACCACCGTTGTCGACGGGCGCAAATATCTCGCCACGGCGGTCGACCCGGTGAAGGACCAGACCGACTTTCTCGCGCAGATTTCCTACGAACAGCTGATGCACCTGACGTTCCCCATCGGCTCGATGCCGAAGGAGGAGGTGAGGCGCATAGCGCAGCAGGCGAAACTGCCCAACGCCTACCGCAAGGACAGCCAGGGAATATGCTTCCTGGGAAAGATTAACTACAACGACTTCATCCGCCGCCATCTGGGCGAGAAGAAGGGCAACATCATCGAGCTGGAGACAGGCAAGAAAATCGGCGAGCACCGCGGATTCTGGTTCCACACCATCGGTCAGCGCAAGGGCTTGGGGCTGAGCGGAGGTCCGTGGTATGTGGTGAAGAAGAACGTGGCTGACAACACTATCTACGTCAGCCGCGGATACGACACCGACAAGCAGTATGGCAAGACGCTCCACCTCGACGAGATGCACTTCATCAGCGGAAACCCGTGGGAGGGACAGACCGAGCCGGTCGACATCATGTTCAAGAACCGCCACACGCCGGTGTTTATGAAGGCGCGCTTCGTGCCGCTCGGCGGAAGGGAATACGTCATCGAGTCGGAAGAGAAGGTGCAGGGCATCGCCCCCGGACAGTTTGCCGTGGTCTACGACGCCACCGGCCACCTCTGCTACGGCAGCGGCATCATCACCGGACAGAAAGTGATTGTCTAACAACAAAAACAGCCGCGACATGACCGACAGAGTGAAAATCAGCGTGATGGGTATCACCCACAGCCAGATACAGAAAGGCGCCTACGCCGTGCTCCTCACCGAGGACGGCGGACCTCACCGCATCCCCGTGGTGGTGGGCATCGCCGAAGCACAGTCGATAGTGGCATGGATGGAGCGCGTCAACCTGCCGCGCCCGCTCACCCACGACTTGTTCCGCTCGGTGACGCGCGCCTTCGGCATCAGAGTGAAAGAGGTGTTTGTCAGCAAGTTTGAGAAAGGAATATTCTACTCCGAAATCACGTTTGCCGACGGCGACCGCGAAGTGGTGGTCGACGCGCGCACATCCGACGCGCTCGCCATCGCCCTGCGCTCGCACGCCCCTATCTACACCACCCGCGAGGTGATCGACGAGACAGGATTCATCGCCGAGGGGTTTGACGACGCGCCGGCTGCCGACAGCGACACCACCACCGTCGACGACGCAAGCCTGCTGCCGCTCAACCGCCTTGCCGAGGAGGAGCTGCAACGCATGCTCGCAAAGTGCATCAGCACGGAGGAGTATGAGCGCGCGGCGGAGATAAAGGCTGCCATCGACGAGAAACGCAGGCAGCAGAAACAAGAAAAAATCTAACAAAAAAATACAGAAAAACTTATGAGAAATCTACGTACAAGGTTTGCGATAATGAACTTCATGCAGTTCGCTGTGTGGGGTTCTTACCTTACCTCAATGGGAACCTACCTGTTCAGCATCGGAATGGGTGAACACATCGGAATGTTTTACGCAATGCAGGGCATCGTGTCGCTCTTCATGCCGGCGCTGATGGGAATCCTCGCCGACCGCTACGTCCCGGCACAGAAGCTGCTGAGCGCGTGCCACATCATCGCCGCCGCATTCATGATTGCCGCGGGCTACTACGGCATGACCACCGGCAGCGAGGCGCAGTTTGCAACGCTGTTCACGCTCTACTCCTGCAGCGTGGCGTTCTACATGCCTACCCTCTCGCTCTCCAACTCCGTTGCCTACAGCGGACTTGAGGGTGCCGGACTCGACCCCGTGAAGGTGTTCCCGCCGATACGCACACTCGGCACCGTCGGTTTCATCTGCATGATGTGGTTTGTCGACCTGATGGGATTCCAGCAGAACTACAACCAGTTCTTCGCCTGCGGTGCCGTAGGACTGCTCTTCGGTGCCTACGCGCTGACGCTCCCACCATGCCCAGTAAGCAACGACGGCGGAAGCTCGGTGGCTCAAGCCCTCGGACTCGACGCCTTCAAGCTGTTCAAGCAGAAACGCATGGCGATATTCTTCATCTTCTCGATGCTCCTCGGCGTGTCGCTGCAGATTACCAACGGATTCGCCAACACCTATATCACAAGCTTCGGCTCGATAGCCGAATATCAGGGCACGTTCGGCGTTGAGCACGCCAACATGCTGATTTCGCTGTCGCAAGTGTCTGAAACGCTCTGCATCCTGCTCATCCCGTTTGTAATGAGCCGTTTCGGCATCAAACGTGTGATGATCATCGCGATGCTGGCATGGGTGTTCCGCTTCGGGCTCTTCGGCTTCGGCAACCCGGGCAGCGGAGTCTGGATGTTTGTCCTCTCGATGATTGTCTACGGCGTGGCGTTCGACTTCTTCAACGTCTCCGGCTCGCTCTTCGTCAACCAGGAAGTGAGCGGCAAGCTGCGCTCGAGCGCGCAGGGACTCTTCGTGCTGATGACAAACGGCGTGGGTGCCACGGTGGGCACTCTCGGCGCACAGGCGGTGATCAACAACTTCGTCGACATGACGTCGATGGCGCCGCAGGTGGAAGGATGGCAGACGTCATGGCTCATCTTCGCCGGCTACGCTCTCGCGGTGGCTCTGCTGTTTATGGTGGTGTTCGACTCCGGAAAGAAACGCCAGCCTACAGAAAAACTGACAAGATAAAGAAAAAACAACGTAAAAAATCAATATGCATCGATTTTATGCTCCCGACATTACCACGACAATGCTGCTTCCCGACGAGGAGGCGCAGCATTGCGTGCGCGTGTTGCGGCTGAAAGAGGGCGAAGAGGTGGAGGTGGTCGACGGAAAAGGGCATCTCCATCTGTGCCGCATCCTGAACGCCAACGCCAAAAACTGCGCCGTGGAGATTGTCGGAACAACCGACGTGAAGCCCCACTGGGGATGCCGCATCACGGTGGCTATCGCTCCGACAAAAAACATGGACCGCATGGAATGGATGGCGGAGAAGGTGACGGAGATGGGCGTTGACCGCATCGTGCCGCTCCTGTGCCGATACTCGGAGAGGAAGGTGCTGAAGACGGAACGCCTGCGCAAAATCCTCGTGGCGGCGATGAAGCAGTCGCTGAAGGCCACGCTGCCGCAGCTCGACGACCTCACGCCGTTTGACGATTTCATGAAGGCTCTCCCCGACGGACAGCGGTTCATTGCCTACTGCGACCCCGCAATCCCGAGGCGCGACTTCGTGAAGGAATGCCTTCCGGAGAGCGACGTGACGATTCTGGTGGGGCCCGAAGGCGACTTCAGCCAACCCGAGATACGCACGGCTCTCGATGCCGGATTCATCCCAGTGAGCCTCGGCGACAGCCGTCTGCGCACAGAAACGGCGGGCGTGTTTGCCTGTGCCGCAATCCACACGATAAACCAATTGAAAAAATGATAGAACAACTCAAAAACTCTGCCTCAGGCAACTTCTTCCTGCTCGCAGGCCCTTGCGTGATAGAGGGCGAACAGATGGCTATGGACATCGCCGGACAAATAGTGGAAACCACCCGTCGGCTGGGAATTCCTTACGTGTTCAAAGGAAGCTACCGAAAGGCGAACCGCTCGCGGATAGACTCGTTTACGGGCATCGGCGACATAAAGGCGCTCGAAGTGCTGAAAAAGGTGGGACAAACCTACAACATCCCCGTGGTGACCGACATCCACGCCGCCGAAGAAGCGGCGATGGCTGCAGAATATGTCGACGTGCTGCAGATTCCGGCGTTCCTATGCCGCCAGACCGACCTGCTCGTGGCGGCGGCGCGAACCGGAAAGACGGTCAACATCAAGAAGGGACAGTTCCTGTCGCCGGAGGCTATGGAATTCGCAGTGCAGAAGGTGAAGGACGCGGGCAACAACGACGTGGCGATAACCGAGCGCGGAACAACGTTCGGCTACCAGGACCTGATTGTGGACTACCGCGGAATCCCTACGATGCGCCGGTTCGCACCAGTGATTCTCGACGTGACACACTCGCTGCAGCAGCCAAACCAGACGTGCGGCGTGACGGGCGGACTGCCCCACCTCATCGAGACAATGGCGCGATGCGGAATCGCTGCCGGTGTCGACGGTCTGTTTATGGAGACGCATCAGAACCCGGCGGTGGCGAAGTCGGACGGGGCAAACATGCTGCCGCTCGACCGCATGGAGGGACTGCTCGAACGGCTGTCAGCGCTGCGCATGGCTGTAAACGAAATAAACCGCTGATGGGACGCATTCTCGCTATCGACTACGGACGGAAGCGCACGGGAATAGCCGTGACCGACACGCTGCAGATTGTGGCAAACGGTCTCACCACCGTGCCCACCCACCAGCTGCTCTCGTTTCTGAAGCAATATGTGGCGAAAGAGCCCGTGGAACGGATTGTCGTGGGGCTGCCGAAGCAGATGAACAACGAGCCGTCGGAGAGCATGCGCTACATCAAGCCGTTTCTCGCCCAGCTGGCTAAGGAAATGCCGCAGATGCCGGTGGAAATGTACGACGAGCGGTTCACATCGGTGATTGCCCACCGCGCCATGCTCGACGGAGGAATGAAGAAGACGGCGCGCCGCGACAAGGCGATTGTCGACGAGATTTCTGCCACAATCATCCTCAACGACTTCCTCGAGAGCCGCCGCTAACGAAAAGAAAGACAAAAACGAAAGAAGAATATATGATACTACCTATTAATTTATACGGTCAGCCCGTACTCAGACAGGAGGCCGACGATGTGGATGAAAACTATCCCGACCTGAAAAAACTGGTCGAAAACATGTACGAAACGATGTACGAATCGGACGGCGTAGGACTCGCCGCGCCGCAAATCGGTCTGCCGATACGGCTGATCGTAATCGACGCCGACGTGCTCAAAGACACGTTCCCTGAGCTTGAGGGTGTGAAAATGACTCTCGTCAACCCGGAACTCGACATCCTGACCGACTCTCCGACAGTGAGCCGCTCGGAGGGATGCCTCAGCCTCCCCGGACTCAGCGAAAACGTGGTGCGCCACGAGAAGGTGCGCCTCAACTGGCTCGACACCGACTTCGTGGAGCACGAGCAGGTGTTTGAGGGATTCCTCGCGCGAATCATCCAGCACGAATACGACCACCTCGACGGAATCCTCTACGTTGACCGCATCTCGCCGATACGCAAACAGCTGATAAAGACAAAACTGAACAACATCGCCCGCGGACGAGTGCGCTGCGACTACAAAATCAAAGAAACACGAAAACACTAAGAAACATCAACCAAAATCAGAAACAATTATGGCTGACGACAAGAAAGTGATATTCTCAATGGTGGGAGTGAGCAAAATCTACCCTCCACAGAAACAAGTGCTCAAAGACATATACCTGTCGTTCTTCTACGGCGCGAAAATCGGAATCATCGGTCTGAACGGTGCCGGAAAGTCGACGCTGCTGAAGATTATCGCGGGTATCGACAAGCAGTATCAGGGAGAAGTGGTATTCTCCCCGGGATACAGCGTAGGATACCTGGAGCAGGACCCGAAACTCGACCCTTCGAAAACCGTCAAGGAAATCGTGCAGGAGGGTGTGCAGCCGGTGCTCGACCTGCTGAAGGAATTCGACCAGGTGAACGAGAGCTTCGCCGACCCCGACGTGCTTGAGGACCCCGACAAGATGGACAAGCTGATAAACCGGCAGGCGGAGCTGCAGGACAAGCTCGACGCAGCCGACGCTTGGAACATCGACAACAAGCTGGAACGCGCTATGGACGCGCTGCGCTGTCCGCCGGAAGACCAGAACGTGGCAACACTGTCAGGTGGCGAACGCCGACGCGTGGCACTGTGCCGACTGCTGCTGCAAAACCCCGACATCCTGCTGCTCGACGAGCCTACCAACCACCTCGACGCTGAATCGATCGACTGGTTGGAGCAACACCTGCAACAGTATCCGGGCACGGTGATATGCATCACCCACGACCGATACTTCCTCGACCACGTGGCGGGATGGATTCTCGAACTCGACCGAGGCGAGGGAATCCCCTGGAAGGGAAACTACAGCTCTTGGCTCGACCAGAAGACAAAACGGATGGCGCAGGAGGAGAAGCAGGCAAGCAAACGGCGCAAGACGCTCGAACGCGAGCTGGAATGGATTCGCATGGCGCCGAAAGCGCGTCAGGCAAAAGGAAAGGCGCGTCTGTCAAGCTACGACCGACTGCTCAACGAGGACCAGAAGGAACGCGAGGAGAAACTCGAAATCTTCATCCCCAACGGTCCGCGCCTCGGAAACAAGGTTATCGAGGCTCAGCACATGGCGAAGGCTTTCGGCGACAAGGTGCTGTTTGACGACCTCAACTTCATGCTGCCGCCTAACGGCATTGTCGGCGTGATCGGTCCGAACGGTGCCGGAAAAACTACGCTCTTCAAACTCATCATGGGGCTGGAACACGCCGACAAGGGTACCTTTGAAGTGGGCGAGACGGTGAAGATTGCCTACGTTGACCAAAACCACAAGGATCTCGACCCGGAGAAGACGGTCTACCAAGTGGTGTCGGGCGGCACCGAACTCTTCCGCATGGGCGGACGCGACGTGAACGCACGCGCATACCTCTCGAAATTCAACTTCGCGGGTGCCGACCAGGAGAAGAAAATCGGTATGCTCTCCGGCGGTGAGCGCAACCGCCTGCACCTGGCAATGGCTCTGAAGGAGGAAGGCAACGTGCTGCTCCTCGACGAGCCGACCAACGACATCGACGTGAACACGCTGCGCGCGCTGGAGGAAGGCTTGGAGAACTTTGCCGGATGCGCAGTAGTCGTGAGCCACGACCGATGGTTCCTCGACCGAATCTGCACCCACATCCTCGCCTTCGAGGGCGACAGCCAGGTGTTCTTCTACGAGGGCACCTACACGGAGTATGAGGAGGACAAGCGCCGACGCATGGGCGACGTGGAGCCGCACCGCATACGCTACCGCAAGCTGATGGAATAATCCCACACAAACGCGCGCACCGACGCGCTGAAAAAAGAAATGTCGCAGACCCACCCCACCGGTGCGCCTGCGACATTTCTGCATATTTATGCTTTTAACTCAAGCCTTCGATAAGACCGTCCTTGATTCTGATGTTGAGAGCCATAGGCTTTTTCGGCAGTCCGGGCATGCGGAGAATGTCGCCTGCCACGACAACAATCATCTCCGCGCCGCTGTTGACAATCACATCGTTGACCTGAAGCTCGAAGCCATCGGCAGCTCCCATGCGCTTGGGGTCGGTGGAGAATGAATACTGCGTCTTGGCGATGCACACCGGGAAATGACCCATGCCGTTGCGCTCAAGGGTCTGCATCATGCGGCGCGCCGACGTGCTGAACACAACCGACGTGGCGCCGTAAATCTCGGTGGCTACCTTCACTACCTTCTCCTCGATGCTGTCGCTGTCGGCATACGCAAAGCGGAGTGGCGCCGACGGCTCCCGCTCGATGGTGTCGACCACAAGACGCGCCAACTCCTCCGCGCCGGCACCGCCCTCGGAAAACGCCCTGTTGACGGCAAACCCTACGCCGAGACGGCGGCAGTGCGTCTCGATAGCGGCAACCTCGGCATCGGTGTCGCTCGGAAAGCGGTTGATGGCAACAATCACAGTCTGCCCGAACTTGCGGATGTTGCGCAGATGCTTGTCGAGATTCTCAAACCCCGCCTCGACGGCCGCCACATTCTCTTCCTTGACAACGGCGTAGTCAACGCCGCCCTGCACCTTCAGTCCCTGCACCGTGGCTACAAGAATCGTGAGGCTCGGCTGCAGTCCCGACTTGCGGCACTTGATGTCGTAAAACTTCTCCGCTCCGAGGTCGGCGCTGAACCCTGCCTCGGTGACCACATAGTCGCTGCACGACATCGCTGCCTTCGTCGCCACGATGGAGTTGCAGCCGTGGGCTATGTTGGCAAACGGCCCGCCGTGGATAAACGCCGGCGTATGCTCGATGGTCTGCACAAGATTAGGCTTCATCGCTGCCTTCAGAAGCACCGTGATGGCACCCTCAACGCCCATATCCTTGACCGTGAACGGCTTGTCGTCGTAGGTGAAACCCAGCAGTATGTTGCCGATGCGGCGCTCAAGGTCGGCGAGGTCGGATGCCAGGCAGACAATAGCCATCAGCTCCGACGCGGCAGTGATGTCGAATCCCGTCTGACGGGTGACGCCGTTGGTGCGCGGTCCCAGACCAATCACCACATCGCGAAGCGCACGGTCGTTGACGTCGAGCACGCGCCGCCAAACCACCGTCTTCAGCCCAAACCCCTCCGCCTCATGCTGATACAGATAATTGTCGAGCAATGCGGAAATCATATTGTGGGCAGACGTGATGGCATGGAAATCGCCCGTGAAATGGAGGTTTATCTTCTCCATCGGAACCACCTGGGCATAACCGCCGCCAGCAGCGCCGCCCTTGACGCCGAAACACGGACCCAGCGACGGCTCGCGCAGTGCCACAGACACACGCTTGCCGATGCGGTTCAACCCAAGCGCAAGCCCCACCGACACCGTCGTCTTGCCGATGCCGGCCTTCGTGGCGGTGATCGCCGTGACAAGAATCAGCCTGCTCTTCTTCACCTTCGCCTCGTCGACAATCGACAAGGGCAGTTTAGCTATATACTTACCGTAATGGTCGAGGCACTCGGCGTCGATGCCGGCGCGCTCGGCTACCTTCTCGATGCGGTCCATCGCCACGCTGCGCGCTATTTCTATGTCTGATTTCATCGCTTTTCTCAAATTTATGTGCAAAGGTAGCCATTTCCACCAAACTCCACAAGTCACCGCCCCTCCACGACCGCGAAAGCGGTCACCCACACATCGCGCAACGCCAACAGATGCGCCAAACGTAGACAAAATTTCAGTTATTTGCTATAAAATACGCCCATAAAAAGACATATCGAGTTAGGAAACCAATATTTTTTAGTATCTTTGCAGTTACATAAATGATATGTCAAAGTAAGGAAATATAATAATTTATTAATCAATAAGTGCAATTATGAAAAGATTTTATCTCGCCCTGGCGATATTGGCGGCACTCCCAGCCGCCGCCTCGGCTCAAACCATCCTCAACGAGGGGTTTGAAACGACAAGCACCGACAAGTACAGTCCCAACTTCCCAGATGGTTGGTCGACCGTTGACTCCTACACGGGGAAACAACGACAGGTATCGGTGGAACGTATACTATTATGAAAAAGGTACGATGACCGGCACCCACTGCGCGTCGGTCGACAGCCCGATGTTTACAGTCGGTGAGGACGGCGGCGAGGGTCCGCGTGAGGAAATCCTCCTCACTCCGGAGCTCAACCTCGACAACACTTATCAGCTGTCGTTCGACTGGATGGCGGCGTCGAAGGCTGCCATCGACGAAGGCAAGTACGACTTCCAGGTGCGCATCGTGACCGATGGCAACGTGGAGGGAGCCGAGACTATTTGGTCGTTCAACAACGCAACACAGCTGAGGGAGAACGGCAACGTCCCATATCCATGGACTGCTTGGACTCCCTACAAAACGATGATCGACCTGAGCAAATGGCAGGGTAAGAACATCAAGGTGGCGTTTGTCTACAAGATGCTCAAGACCACTGCCAACGTGCTCGACATCGACAACGTGGTGGTGAAGCAGTTCACGCCTGCCACCGGCCCTAAGGGTGTGCTGTCGAAGAAGCAGTACAACTTCGGAGAGGTGTATATGGACTCAAAAATGTTCTCCGATGTGATCACTCTTAAAAACGAAGGCAAGAGCGGCTTGAAAATCACAAGCATCGACTACCCGCAGGGCGTTGGCTCGACAATCGACCCAGCTGTGGTAGACCTCGACGCCAACGCATCGCTCGACTTCAAGCTCAGCTACACCGCCGCGCTCACCACTCCGCAGAGCGGCTACGTGACGCTGCACACCACCGGCGGCGACCTGCAGATAAAGGTGCTCGCAACAAAGGTGGCGCTGCCCGACGGATACACTTTCGAGGGCTTCGAGAACGGATGTCCGCCTGCCGGATGGACCGGAAACGGATGGAAGGCGTCGAATTATTCCATCGAGGGCGACTACACCGCCTACGCTTCGGTGACGCTCGACGGCGCAAGCTATCTGACCACTCCGCGCCTCGACATGTCGACAGGCGCTCACTCGGTGGCATTCTCTGCCTTCAACGAGTTTGACTCCGACGAGGAAAATGCCGTGCCCGACAACGACGTGACGCTCGAATTCTCGAAAGACGGCGGCGCTACATGGGCGACCGTATGGGAGTCGACAAACTACAACGCTCTGGAGAAGGTGAGCGTAAACCTCGGCTCGCCGGCATCTGACAACTGCCTGCTGCGCTGGGCATACAGCGCCGTGGACATCAGCGACTCCGACAACATTCCTGAGACATCGGTGGCTTTCATCGACGCTATCATCCTTCCGCCGCTCTACGGCAACGGCGGCAAGCCTGCCGAGGCAACTCTCGTCTCGCCTGCCGACAAGTCGGAAAACCTTTACAACAAAAACATAACGCTGACATGGCGTCCGGCGCTCTTCGCCGACGGCTATAAGTTATATGTGGGCTCTGACGCCGCTGCCACAAACCTTGTCAACGGACAAGACCTCGGCAACGCAACTTCTTATGTAATCGCCTCTGCCGACTATGCCACTACCTACAACTGGAAGGTGGTGCCCTACAACGCGCAGGGCGACGCCGAAAATGCAACTGTGTGGACTTTCACTACCATCGCCGACCAGACGATAAGCACATTCCCGTGGACTGAAAACTTTGAAAGCGGAAACGAGCCGCCTACAGGTTGGAACGTGGAATACGACAGCTACACGAAATGGTCTACTACCAACAAGGTGAACCCATTCGAAGGAAAATACAGCGCATCGGTGGGCTGCAACGTTGCCAACAAATCGTCGCAGCTCGTAACCCCCGACTTCAAAATCCCTGCCGGCTCAAATCTGCAGATGAGCTTCTACTGGGGCAACGCTATGCCTGTAAGCCTGCTGAAAGACGAGACGGGTCTGCGACAGAACCCATCGACTGCCGACAACGGTGTCGACGCTTGCTTCTTTGAGGTGCTCGACGGCGGCGAATGGCATCAACTGGCTGTGCTCTCCGACAACTCCGACGACCGCTACTGGTATCTCGAAACCGTAAACCTCGCTGCCTACGCTGGCAAGACGGTGACTTTCCGCTGGCGCTACGTGGGACACGACTACTACAACGCGAAGGGCGTGGGTCTCGACCTTATCACGGTGACCACTTCTGCCGACACCAAGGCGTCGTTCAACGCTACGGATTGGAACGCCGGCACGGTCAACTACTACAAGACTGTAAACTCAACTCCGAAATTCTCGGTAATCAACGAGGGCAGCACTGCGCTGACTATAAAATCGGCGAAATTCTCAACCGAGAACTTCACAACCGACCTCGTTGCCGGAACAACGATCGAGCCGAAGAAGGGCGCCGCTTTCTCTATCACGTTCAGCGCACTCAACGCCGAGGCTCAGGTCAACGACAACCTCGTTGTGGAATTCGATGGCGGATACTCAATCTCTATGCCGGTGACCGGCTTGGCTATGGCTGCCGACTCCCACTACTACGACTTTGAGAACGACACTCCGGGCGCTCTCGCTCCTGAGGGATTCACCACAATCGACGTTGACCGCCAGCTCACAAAGCCGATGACGGGTATGAACTATCCGCAACGCGGAGCGGCCACGGCATTCACCGTGCAGCAGAACTCTGACTGGAACAACGTGCTCGACCCGGTAAGCGGAAACCAGACACTCGTGGCTATCGCCTCACAGGACGAAAGCGCAACTGTCGACGACTGGTTGATCAGCCAGCAGCTCACCGCCACCGACAAGTCGAAATTCCACTTCTACGCCCGCAACTGGGAGTCGACTCTCGCAATCAACCCTTGCGCGCAAAGCTGCGTGGAGGTGCTCGTATCAACTACCGACAACACCAACACGGCAAGCTTCACATCTGTAATGCCTACAACCACAATGCCTTACTTCAACAAGGAAACGTGGGAGCACTACTCCGTGGACCTCAGCAAATATGCCGGACAGAAGATATATGTAGCCGTGCGCCACACCGTGAATGCCGGACTGGCGGCTTTCTTCGACGACTTCTACTTTGAGCACTTCACAAACTTCGGCGGCGTCGACAACGTGAATGCAGACAACAAAGTGACTGTCTACCCTAACCCGGTAGCCTCGACACTCTTTGTCAACGGCGCTGACGCCGACTCGCAGATAAGCATCTACAACGCTGCCGGAAGCCTCGTGGCAAACGTCGTCGGCTCTCAAGCCAACGTCGAAGATCTCGCCCCTGGCGTATACGTAGTGCGCGTGGCAACAGCCAACGGCATCGCCACAACACGCATCATAAAGAAATAACACCTTTCTTTATCCACAACCAAAAAGCCTCCTTGACAGGAGGCTTTTTTTGTGTGCCGACACCCAGCCGGAAAGACAGACATAGGGATGCGCCAACCGAGGGCACACAAACAAAAAACGGGCAGCGCCATCGGCACTGCCCGCTCCTCATCTGTACGATATTTTTTTTACATCTCCTTCGCGATAGCATCGGCGATGGCCTGCATCTCCTCCGCCGGAAGCGTAAGTTTCTGCTTGTCGAAATACATATCCTTCTCCTCAACGATAGGAATCAGATGGATATGCGCATGAGGCACTTCAAGACCAATCACCGCAACGCCCACACGCTTGCACGGCAACGCCTTGTCGATGGCCTTCGCCACACGGCGCGCAAACATCGTCAGCGACTGATAGTCGTCGTCTGAAAGGTTGAAGATATAGTCGTTCTCCGTCTTGGGCACCACAAGCACATGCCCCTTGTTCACCGGGTTGATGTCGAGAAAAGCAAAGTTTTTCTCATCCTCCGCCACCTTGTAGCACGGAATCTCGCCCGCAATGATTTTACTGAAAATAGTTGCCATTACAATATCTCGATTTTAACGATTTCAAAAGTCATAACACCCTGCGGCACCTTGATTTCCACGATGTCGCCCACGCGCTTTCCGAGCAAGCCCTTGGCTATCGGTGTGCTCGAAGCGATTTTCTTCTCCTTGAGGTTAGCCTCCGAGTCGGCAACGATGGTATACGCCATAGTAGCCCCGTTCTTGGTGTTTTTGATGGTCACGGTGTTCATGATCTGCACCTCGTCGGTGTTGAGTTTAGCCTCATCGATGATGCGTGCGCTCGCGAGCATATCTTTTAGTTGCGAGATTTTCATTTCAAGCATACCTTGCGCTTCCTTCGCGGCATCATACTCGGAATTCTCCGAAAGGTCGCCCTTATCGCGAGCCTCGGCGATGGCAGCAGAAATGCGGGGACGCTCAACGCTTTCAAGGTAAGCGATTTCCTTCATCTTTTTGTCATAACCATCCTTGGTCATGTAGGTAATTGCCATATCGAAATTTATTTTTAAAATTAGTAAAATAAAAAGAGAATCTCTACCAGCGCATGATCGAGACCCCTCTTCTGTCGTTATTATGTTTCTGAGACAAAGGTAAGCCTAACTTTTATGAAAAGCAAATAAAAACGCCAAATTTATTCTACAAAAAAAGGGCGGCACACCGCAAATCCGCGCCGTGCCGCCTATGCATAAGGGTTGGCTGTCCCGTCTAATAAACTATCACTTTTGTCGTATTTCCCAAAACCTTGACAAGATATGCTCCCTTCTGCACTGATAGCCTGTCTGCCGACGACGAGCAAAGGTGAGAGGCGACCAGACGTCCGTCTGGCGTGTAAATGTCGGCTGTTTTGCCTTCTGCATTAATCTTGATATAGAATCTGCATGGGATAGCTTTTGATTGCATAATTTTTCAGATAGAAAAGGCAAGACTGGGCAACCGCCCAATCCTGCCTTCGGGTTATAGCGACTATTTTACAATCACTTTCTGCCCGTTCACGACATAGACTCCTGCGCTCACTGCCACAGCGGTCTTGCCGGCTGAGAGTGGCAACACAAGAGTTGCAGAATAACTTATCCCTTCCCTTTGGGACGGTTAGGATGGGTAAAAAAACCAGACGAGTTGGCACCATTCATGTCAACTCGCCTGTCTGTGCAAAGGGATTTATCTTACAACCACCTTGTAGCTCTCCGTGCCAACCTTCACGATTACCACCTCGCCAGGCTGGGCATTCAGAGTGGCGATGCCGTCAGTGGCGTTTGTGCTGTCGAGCAGCTTGCCGTCGAGAGATAACACCTGGATGGTGGAGTTGCCGCTGAGACCGGATACGGCGATTTGTCCGTCGGCAGTCGTAATCATTGGCTTAGCGGCAGTCTCGGTCTTTTCGATGCCGGTGGTGAGAGTCTGGAATTTGCCGAATCCGCTCCAGGGGTCGGTAGTCTTGTATGCATTCATCGACTCGCCCGGCACATAGAGCGTCATGTTTTCTATCGGCGAATTATTAAATGCGCTCGAATGCGTTTCCGGAACATTCACTGCCTGACAATATATGTCTTTCAACGCCTTGCACTCACTGAACGCACTAATTCCGATGCTATTCACCGAACTTGGTATTATGATGGATTCAAGATTGCAGCAATACTGGAAGGCACTATGTTTGATGGAGGTCACCGTATTAGGTATTTTAACCGACTCAAGGTTTGTACAATCCGAAAACAGACCACCCTCAATGGTCTCCAAAGAATTTGGAAGGATGACTGATTTGAGATTTGAACAACCAGCAAACGTATATGCTCCAATTGCCGTCACAGTATTGGGAATGTCGATGCTTGTGAAGGGGCAACCAACGAAAGCACTCGTTCCAATCGAAACCACTGATTTAGGGATGGAGACGGAAGTGATATTTGAATACTCGAACGCACGGACTCCAATCGAAGTCACGTCGTAATTGGCATGGCTGAATCCGATATCCGTCGGGATAACGATGTCTCCTTCGTATATGATTCTACTATTACCGTCAGGATTGTTGATGATGGCAGCCTCCCAGGTTTTATCATCCAACCTGTACCATAGACCATCCTGCTTCACTTCGTCGGTGGTAAAGATATGACCGAAATCTCTCCAATAATCAGCGCCTGTATAAGCATCCTTGCGATTGCAGGGCACATGGAGATTTACCTTTTTCAGATCAACATTTGCAAAAACATTTTCTGCCGTCTGTGGGGAATTATCACTGTAGCAATAGAAATCCGTTAAATGAAAACAATCTGCGAATGCATACTCCTCGATCGACGTCACATCGCCAAAGAGCTTTATCGTCTTGAGACCGGATCCCACAAAGGCATGCACTTCAATTTGTTTCACGGACACCGGAAGAGAGATATTCTCCAACTTGTCACAACAACTGAACGCACTGACCTTAATCGCTTCAACTCCATTGGGAATATTTATCTCTTCGAGAAGATAACAATTATCAAAAGCGAATCTTCCGATATAATATACAGAACTGGGAATAGAGACCGACTTGAGTTCGTAACAACATTCAAAAGCATAGTCACCGATTTCAACCACTTTTTTCTTTTTGCCGTTCCATTTTACTTCAGATGGAATTTTGATTTTGCCCGTATATTTCTTGTTGCCGTGGGTCACGACAGCGTTGCCGTAAACGTCATAACAATAGTAGATGCCATCCACCTCAAAGTCGTAGGCATAACTTGTCACGGCCATTATCACCAGTAATAAAGCAGTGAAAATTCGTTTGGTATTGATCATAATCATTTAGTTTTTGCTGCCATCGAGCTCCTTGTGTGGCAAGTTTAGTCTGACATGGTTCCGTTGCGTATGGTCGGAGGCAGTGGAGCACGTCTCGCGGCAGGGTGTCTGGGGTGCAAGACACGGTCTCGTATATACGCAAAATCCCCTCGCCCCACAATAACTGCTAATATTGCATGGAAGGGGAATCGCTGCAAATATAGATATTATTATAATATGTTCCAAAGGAATAGGAGATTTTTTATAATGTAGAAACTTTTTGTCCTCTGATTTGTTGGTAGCCTGACTTTTGAGTCGTACTACTGTACCAACGCTTGGCAAAGATATCATCACGACCTTGAAAAACACTACGAAATAGCGCAACCTTTTCCTGTAGACTCAGCTTTGAATCTGTATGGAATATGGCTTGTAGGCTTTCTTTCGTTGTGACATTAGGCTCGGTTACAATGTATGGTATTCCATGCACATCAAGAATTTTTCTTAACCTGGCATTTTCTTTCTCTAATTCTTGAAGCTTGGCAATAAGCTCATTTGCATTTAGTTGTTTGCCTGTATCCATAGCGGTTCTTGTTCCCAACCAACAGGGAATCCAAGAGCTGCCATGTCTATCTCTGGAAACTTGCTGAACAAATTGTGCATTTTGTCAAGCATGTCATTGTTAGGAGAGATGATGTCAAGGAAATACTTGATGATGCACATGTTATAATAGATTCTTCGCTTGTCCGCAGGAATAGTAATCCAAGGACGAGTCATGCCTCTCATATCATTTGGAATAATCTTGTTGACTTTGTTCCAAACACGAGCGTGATGACAACAAGCGTTGCGAGTAAGCGCAAGCACAGAAAGCCAAGACTCAAACACTGGAGCATGAAGGCAGAAACGCTTGGCGATCTGCTTTTTGAGTCCTTTATCTTTCAAGTTCCTGTAGTACATATTCACGCTACCCATTGGGAGAAGTTCACCAAGAATCCATGCTGGTGGAAAAGGTTCTGTATATGTTCTTTTGAAGTGTTCTATAAAGTCTTCAGTAGAACGTTCATACTCCTTCGACAACATTGCCATACTATTGACGAAAATGGACTGATCACGAAAATGTGCAGAATTTGTAAGCCAATATATATCACCAGTCCGTTCAGCCGTCATATTCATTACGGCTTCTCTTACAGCAATTTCGATCTTCTCAATCTCGTTAAAAAGGAGTAAGCGCAACTTTTTGTCAAAGCGATAAAGCATCATCACTTTGTTAAATGTAGCACCTTCCTTATACAGATGAAGAATCTTTGGAGTCTTCAACAAAGGATGCATATACGCAGACAATCGATAATAGCCAATGCTCTCCAAATACAATTGAGCCTTTTGCCTATCATTGATTATCAATCCACGATTTTCCAATAAGGTTACAAGTTCTCGTGGAGTCTTGTAATCTTTTCCAAAATTTCTCTTTGCATAGCTTATAAACAAAAAAGCCCAGCCTATTTAAGCATTGTAAAGAGGCTCGGCTGGAACTAACGCTGCAAAAATACAAATAATCATTGATAATACAAACTTTTTAGAACTAAAAATCACGCAAAAGTGGAATTCTTTGACAATAGGTGGCATCTTGACCGCGTGAGCGCATAATGACTATCTTTGCACAACATAGGCGGCATCTTGACCGCGCGAGCGGTCGCGTCTGCAGTTAACCACCGACAGCGTCGGGGGAACGCCAACAGTGCGGAATGCGCCGCGTGAGCGCCGCCGCTGAAGCTCTCCTTGCACTATCTTTTCATAAAATAGGCGGCATCTTAGCAAATCGTGCAAATAAATTTGCCGTTTTGCATTCGATTTGCACTATCTTTGCACTGTTATTACGTAATAAAGAATGAACAAGTCTGACAGTGTGGTGATTATTCCCACATACAACGAAAAAGAAAATATCGAGAACATCATCAACGCCGTGTTCGCGCTGCCGGTGATGTTCGATGTGCTGATTATCGACGACAACTCTCCCGACGGGACTGCCGCCATTGTCGAACGAATGCAGAAGCAATGGGACGGCCGCCTACACCTGCTGAAACGCAGCGGAAAGCTGGGGCTCGGCACGGCTTACATCATGGGCTTCAAATGGTGTCTCAACGCTGGCTATGAGTTTATTATCGAAATGGATGCCGACTTCTCGCATCCGCCGAAGAAACTGCTCGAGCTGCGGCAGGCGTGTCTCGACGGCGCCGATGTGGCTATCGGCTCGCGCTACGTCTCGGGTGTCAACGTGGTAAACTGGCCTATGGGACGCGTCATTATGTCGTACTACGCTTCGGCATACGTCAGAATCGTGACGGGTATGAACGTGCGCGACACGACGGCTGGCTTTGTGTGCTACCGCCGCAACGTGCTCGAGGCTATCGACCTCGACAAAATCCGCTTCAAGGGCTACGCGTTCCAGATTGAGATGAAGTTCACGGCGTTCAAGATGGGATGCCGCATCAAGGAAGTGCCGATTATCTTCGTGAACCGTGTGCTCGGAACGAGCAAGATGAACAGCAGCATCTTCGGAGAAGCGGTGTTCGGCGTGTTGCAGCTGCGCATCCGCAGCTGGTTTAAGAAATACCCTCAACTCGCCAAGCATCAATAACTTATGAAGACAATAATTTACAATGCCGACATTGCCAACGAGGGACGTCTGACGCGCGGATACATCGTTATCGACGACGAAATAATCGCCGAAGTGGGCGAAGGCACGCCGGCAGCGGCGGTGATGGCTGAATGCGACGTGCGCAACGACGTCGACGGAGCGCTGGTGATGCCGGGCGTAATCGACGACCAGGTGCACTTCCGCGACCCCGGACTCACACATAAAGCCGACATCGCAACCGAGTCGGCGGCGGCGGTGGCTGGCGGCGTGACTTCTTACATGGATATGCCCAACACCGTGCCGCCGACAGTCACCATCGACGCTCTCGAGGCTAAAAACCGAAGAGCGCAGGAGGTGTCGGTGGCAAACTACGGATTCTTTATCGGCGCGACCAACGACAATCTGAAAACGCTGATGGCGGTGGACTACAGCTACACGCCTGGAGTGAAACTCTTTCTCGGCGCGTCGACGGGCAACATGCTGGTCAACGACCGCGACGCGCTGCACGACATCTTTGCCGAAGTGCCCGCGCTGGTTGCCATCCATTCGGAGGACGAGCAGCTGATTCGCAGAAACCGCGAATTCTACATTAAAAAATACGGCGACGACCTCCCCGTGAAGTTCCATCCGCTGATACGAAGCACGGAGGTGTGCTACAAGTCGACGGCACGCGCCGTGGAATGGGCGGAGAAGTACGGCACAAGGCTACACGTGCTACACGTGTCGACAGCTCGCGAGCTGGAACTGTTTGACAACCGTCCGCTGCTGGAAAAGAAAATCACCGCCGAGGTGTGCGTCCACCATCTGTGGTTTACCGACGACGACTATCCTCGGCTCGGAAACCTTATAAAATGGAACCCCGCCGTGAAGTCGTGGGACGACCGCAACGCGCTGCGCAACGGGCTGAGGCAGGGTTATCTCGACATCGTGGCTACCGACCACGCGCCGCATCTGCTGTCGGAAAAGCAGGGCAACTGTCTGAAAGCGGCGTCGGGCGGACCGCTCGTGCAGCACTCGCTGCTGGTGATGCTCGAACTGGTGCGCGAGAAGGTGTTCACGCTCGACCTTGTGGTGCAGAAAATGTGTCACGCGCCTGCCGACCTCTTCGGCGTGGTGCGACGCGGATACCTGCGCCCGGGCTACTACGCCGACATCGTGGTGGTCGACCGCGAGATGCCGTTCACCGTCAGAGCCGAAAACATCCTCACAAAATGCGGCTGGTCGCCGTTTGAGGGCTACACGTTCCACAACACGGTGAGACAAACCTACGTCAACGGAAACCTTGCGTTCAACCAGGGTGTGGTCAACAACTCGGTGCGCGGACGGAGACTGAGGTTTGACAACAACACAAACAAACGATAAGAGAAAACTTTACGACAAAGCAATTTTATGGAAACTGATATTACAAAGGGATTGAATCAACAGCAAGTGGCGGAAAGCAGGAATCGCCACGGCGACAACGTGCTGACGCCACCGGAGAAAGCATCGGTATGGACGCAGTTTTTGGAGAAATTCAAAGACCCGCTAATCAAAATCCTGCTCGTGGCACTCGTTCTGTCGATAGGCATCGCCTGCTACGAGGCTTTCTGGCTCAACGCCGGAGGAAAGTCGTTTCTTGAGCCGCTCGGCATCTTCCTTGCCGTGACGCTCGCCACCGTAATCGGATTCGTCATCGAGCTGAACGCTAACAAGAAATTCGAGATGCTCAACCAGATGAACGACGACGCGGCAGTGACCGTGGTGCGCGACGGAAACATCACGCAGGTGGCGCGACGCGACATCGTGGTGGGCGACGTGGTGATTCTCGAAACGGGCGACGAGGTGCCTGCCGACGGCAACCTTGTCGACTCGGTGTCGCTGAGCATCAACGAGAGCACGCTGACCGGCGAGCCGGTAATCAAGAAGACACACATCGAGGCTGACTTCAAAAAAGACGCCACCTACCCTTCAAACCGCGCGCTCAGAGGCACCACCGTGACCGAGGGCCACGGCACGATGCTGGTTGACGCTGTGGGCGACGCAACGGAATACGGAAAGGTCTACGAGGCGGCGCAAATCGACAACGGCGTGAAAACTCCGCTCACACTGCAGTTCGAACGGCTCGGACGGCTGGTGTCATACGCAAGCTACACTATCGGCGCACTGATTATCGTAGGCCGTCTTTGCATCTACAACTACGGCGCGGGATTCGAGTGGATGGGCTTCATCGAATACCTGCTCACCACGATTATGCTCGCCGTGACGCTGATTGTGGTCAGCGTGCCCGAGGGTCTGCCGATGAGCGTGACGCTGAGCCTCGCGCTGAGCATGAGACGGATGCTCGCAACAAACAATCTGGTGAGGAAAATGCACGCCTGCGAGACGATGGGTGCAACAACCGTGATATGCACCGACAAGACGGGTACGCTGACTCAGAACCAGATGAGAATCTACGAAACGCAGTTTGCCGCCCTGGGAAAATCGCAGCAACTTGCCGACAACAATGAGTCGAAGCTGATCGCAGAGGCAATCGCCGTAAACTCCACGGCATTCCTCGACCGCGGCGCCGACCGGCCAACCGTGGTGGGAAACCCTACGGAAGGCGCGTTGCTGCTATGGCTCAACGACCAGCACACCGACTACAAGCCGCTGCGCGACAACGCTGCCGTGACGGAGCAGCTGCCGTTCTCCACGATGCGCAAATTCATGGCAACGGTGGTCGACAGCGGCGTCTGCCCGGGCAAGCGCATTTCCTACGTGAAAGGCGCGCCTGAAATCGTAATCGACAAATGCCGCAACTTCCCCGACGGAGTGACAAAGGAGCAGCTGCGAGAGGCTCTGCTCGGATACCAGCAGAAGGCGATGCGCACCCTCGGATTCGCATACCAGGAGGTGAGCGATGGCAAAGCGGTGGAGAGCGACTCGCTCAACGCCGACAACCTGACGTTTATGGGCATCGTGGCCATCTCCGACCCCGTGCGCGCCGACGTGCCGGCGGCTGTGAAGGAGAGCATCGACGCTGGAATCAAAATTAAAATCGTGACGGGCGACACTCCTGGCACCGCAAAGGAAATCGGACGGCAGATAGGACTGTGGAACGACAATACCGACAACGACAGCAACATAATCACCGGACCCGACTTCGCTGCCCTCGACGACAACGACGCTGCCGAGGCGGCACGCCGCATAAAGATTATGTCGCGCGCACGTCCTACCGACAAGTCAAGACTCGTCGGACTGCTGCAACAGCAAGGCGAAGTGGTGGCTGTCACCGGCGACGGAACAAACGACGCCCCTGCCCTCAACGCCGCGCAGGTGGGACTGTCGATGGGCGACGGAACATCGGTGGCGAAGGAAGCAAGCGACATTACAATCATGGACAACTCGTTTGCAAGCATCACAAGAGCCGTGATGTGGGGACGGTCGCTCTACCAAAACATCCAGCGGTTCATCCTCTTCCAGCTCACCGTAAACCTCGTGGCTTGCACCATCGTGCTGATTGGTGCATTCACCGGACAGCAGTCACCGCTCACCGTCACACAGATGCTGTGGGTAAACCTGATAATGGACGCATTCGCAGCCCTCGCGCTCGCTTCGCTGCCGCCAAACGAAGCCGTGATGCGCAACAAGCCGCGACGGCTCAACGACTTCATCATCAACCGCACGATGAAATGGTTTATCATCGGAGTCAGCGCTGTGTTTGTCGTCGTGCTGTTCGGATTCATGCAGTATCTGAAGGCAAACCAAGTGGACTCGCTCGACGGCTTCAACCTGCCCGACTTCTTCGCAAGCTTCCTCAACTTCAGCAACGCTGAGATGAACGCATACGACGTGACTCTGTTCTTCACTTTCTTCGTAATGCTGCAGTTCTGGAACCTCTTCAACGCGAAAAGCTTCGAAAGCGACTACTCCGGATTCAGCCGTCTGCGCGACAGCAAAGTGTTCTTCCTGACTGCCGCGATAATCATCGTCGGACAGGTGCTGATTGTCACCTTCGGCGGAGAAATGCTCAACGTAGTGCCGCTCGGTTGGAAAGACTGGCTGAGACTGATCATCGCATCGTCGGCGGTAGTGTGGATAGGCGAGCTCGTGCACCTCGTGCTGCGGCTCAAACACAAAAAAGCATAACTCACTATGGGACTCGTTTACAACAACAAAAACAAACTCGACATCGAAATCCTCTCGGAGGAAAAGCTGGAGAAGAACGAAGGCAAACTCTGCGACTTCGTTATAATCCCCGAAAGCCATGACGAGTCGACCGACAACAGCGACAAAGAAAAAAGCGAATAACGCTCCCCCCTACTTCTCAAAAAGCCTCCCCCTCGGAGGCTTTTTTTGTGCCGCTACTTACACGCAGCTGCGCGCATGGGGCATAGGCATAAAAAAAATTGATTGTCTCCCGACAACCAATCTTAATTAACCTTAAATCTAATACCATGAAAAACACATTGCAAAGGTATCGAGTTTTGACTAATCCACAAGCGTAAGCCTAAAAAAATATCACGCATTGACAATAGTTTAACTTACGTGGGCATATTTGTTGCCCACATAAGCATAGGAGAACACAAAAACAAGTCAGAAATGCGCCAATTCCGCAACACACACTGCGGTTATTGACAAATAATCGCTAACTTTGCAGAAAACAAACACGCCAATGATAATCAAAGACGCGAAATTCGTTATAAGCAACTCCGATGTGAGAAAATGTCCGGAAGGCGACACGCCTGAATATGCATTCATCGGACGGTCGAACGTGGGCAAATCATCGCTCATCAATATGCTGACCGGCCGAAAAGGCTTGGCCATGACTTCGTCGACCCCCGGAAAAACTATGCTCATAAACCATTTTCTGGTCAACGACAGCTGGTATATCGTCGACCTCCCTGGCTACGGCTACGCAAGGAGGGGCAAAGACGCCCGCGAGAAGCTGCGCACGATGATCAACTCTTACGTGCTCCACCGCCATCAGATGACCAACCTGTTTGTGCTCGTCGACATACGCCACAAGCCGCAAGCCATCGACCTCGAGTTTATAAACTTTCTCGGAGAGAACGGAATCCCGTTCAGCATCGTTTTCACGAAAGCCGACAAACTCGGTCCGATAGCCGGAAAAAAGATGGTGGCGGCATACAAGGAGGAACTCTCGAAACTTTGGGAAGAACTGCCGCCGATATTCATCACTTCAAGCTCCGACTTCCGCGGCCGCGAAGAGCTGCTCGACTACATTGAAAGTATCAACAAATCACTCTGACAAGCTATGGCAAACCACAATACAGAACAAGAATTTGCAGCGGCGATAAAAGATTGCCGCGAGATTTTCGAGAAAAAACTGAAAGACTACGGCGCAGCGTGGCGCATACTCCGCCCGTCGTCGCTCACCGACCAGATTCTAATCAAGGCTTCACGCATACGCTCGCTCGAAACCAAAGGCGAGGCAATGGTGAACGAAGGCATACAGCCGGAATTCGTGGGCATCGTCAACTATGGCGTGGTGGGACTGATACAACTGGAGCTCGGAGCAGCCGACCAAGTCGACATATCCGCCGAAGAGGCGCTCTCGCTCTACGACAAATGGATTGGCGAGACAACACGGCTGATGCTCGCCAAAAACCACGACTACGACGAGGCGTGGCGACTGATGCGCGTCAGCTCATACACCGACATTATCCTGTCGAAACTGCAACGCACCAAGCAGATTGAAGACCACAACGGAAAGACAATCATCTCCGAAGGCATCGACGCCAACTATATGGACATGATAAACTACGCTCTGTTTGCGCTCATCAAACTGAGTTATGACAAATAGCCACTCTTCGACTCCGCATTGGCGGGAAACTGCCGCAAGATGGACTGTGCTGGCGCTGAGACTGGCGGTCGGCGGAACGTTTGTGCTCTCCGGACTTGCTAAAGCTATCGACATCTGGGGCGTTGGCTACAAAATCGACGACTATCTGGCTGCGTTCGGATGGTCGTGGGCAATGCCGTTTGCCGGAATGATGGCGGTGGCGTTGCCGCTGTTTGAGTTTCTTGCCGGACTGATGCTCGTCATCGGCTCGTTCCGACGCGCCACGGTGATTGCTCTGCTGTGCTGCATGGCGTTCATGCTGCCGCTGTCGGCCTACGTGATGGCTTGCGACCCTGTCCCCGACTGCGGATGCTTCGGAGAGGCATTGACCCTCGGAAACACGGCTACGTTCTGGAAAAACGTGGCGCTGACGGCCGCCCTCGCCTATCTGCTGTTGCGCAACAAGAGGCTGCGCAGCCTCTACGGCCCTGCCGTGCAATGGCTCACACTCACCATGCCTGCCATCGTGGCGATGATTGTTATGGCTTACGGATACTACTTCCAGCCGATGATCGACTTCCGCCCATACAAAGTTGGGACAGTGCTGACCAACTCCGGCGAATCGTTCGACGACAGCAACTACGTGTTCATATATGAGAAAAACGGAGTCACAAAAGAGTTTTCAATAAACAATCTGCCCGACACGTCATGGACGTTTGTCGACCGCAGGGAAACCGTCGTGAACCACGAAGCCGACAAGAAGGCTTCGCCAATAACCGCCTACGACGGCGACAATTCCGCCGCCGACAACCTCATCCCGGAAAAAGGCGTGACTCTGCTGCTGCTGATTCCCGACATCGAGGAAATAAACTCGCTGACAAACTTCCGCCTCAACGACATCAACGACCTCGCCGCCGACAGCGGATACCAGATGATATGCCTCACGGGCTCTGACGAAAAGCAACTCGACGAATGGAGAGAACTGTCGATGGCCGACTACCCCGTATACCGCATGGACGACAGCCAGCTGAAACAGATTGCCCGCGGAAATCCGGCGGTGGTGATTGTGGCCGACGGAAAGATTGCCTACAAGTCGTCGTTTACCGACTTCTATGCCGACTTCGACAACGCCACGAAAGGCAAACACCTGGACATCAAGACCTACACCGAATCGATGGGCGAAGACTACGAATACTTCCTGTCGCTGATGCTGGCACTCGCAATCGGCATGGCGGCTCTGCTGACAATCAACAGGGCTCCGCTATTCTTCAAACTCGCAAGGCTGAAGAAAAACAAGTCGAAAAAAGCTCCCGACAGAGATCCAAAATCGTGAACATCATCTATAACAACAGCGCGAGCTGCTCTGTAACGATAAGTCAACTCGCTGTTGCTGGAAGGCACGTTCTTGATGTCGTCGCAACTCTCGAACATCAAGGCTATAGGGTCAATGTCGACATTTTAACAACGGCTTGCACTGCTACACAAGTAGCGATGTGTTTCGTCCACGTCAAGGATGCTTTGCGGATAATCAATCCACTTAAGCTCGCATACATTCTTGTGCATCCGTCGTTTTTTCGCAGACAGGGATTCCGTTGGATTGAAACCTGTCCCAAGATTACAGACGAAACATTTTCCGACGGCTATGGCTATCCGTTGATATGGCTGGCGAATAAAAAGAACGAGTCAGAAAGAGAATGGATGAAGCGGCATGGACTTCTCCCCGATGGCGTTTTCTTCACTTGCTACAATGAAGCGGTTCAGAATAACGCTGAAGAGCTGATAGATATTGTGGGTTTGGGCAAAAAGAAGTAAGTTTAGCTACAAAGATAGGCGAATGGAAATATTTACCTATCTTTGTCATCGATAAATCAACGCTGTATGGAGAGAATCAAACTGGCGAAAGAAGAGAAGGAGGCTTTACGGATTCTGCACGAGGGCAAAATCAATATGACAACCGACCCTCAGCGAATCGGCAGTCTGTCCTATGGATTTGAAGCGCTTGAACGGCTTGGTCTTGCTCGGTGCGCGTGGTCTGAGGGACACGTAATCGAGGATGTCGCAATTACAAGCAAAGGGAGGCGGTATGTTGACCATAATCCCAAATTGCGGGACCCTGTTGATTGGCAGAAAATCCTCGCAGTCGCATCGGTCATATCTGTTATCATAGCGGCTCTTGCATTATTCATCGCCTGCTCTGCGATTAAGCAAAACAATTCGTAATTTTTAAATAACAGCAGATATGTTACAAAAGATTGCGCAAAGAAACACCCAGCGACTACGGTTGTTGAGCACGACAAGAAGAAATCGTGATACCGAACCGCTCCATTGTCTGGTGTGTAAGCCAACCGATAGTGTAGGCATACACCTCTTCGGAATCCTCCGAGAAATCAACGCCTATCATCCTCATTGTCTCAGACACCGCATGAAGCAACTCGTGGACGAGGAAACCGAAGTCCTCCGCACTTTGTGGTTTCCGTGGCATCCACACAAAGAACACCCCGTTCTGCTGGTCTATAACGGTACATCCTTTGTTCGACAACCCTATCGCATCAACTGCGTTAGCTGCTGTTTCTTCGTCCACATATTTGCAAAGCACTTTGCGCAAGGTCTCCTTGCTGCCGAAATGCACCATCAAGTCCCTGTAAAGATTGGGGATGCTGATTATCTTGTTTTGGAAACTTTCCATGCGTTGAAAGGAATTTTTTTCATAAAATAGTGATTGGTAAATCAAAAAGTTTTATCTTTGCATCAAGAAAAGGAAACATTGAAATTGGGAAGAGGCGCGGATTGTAGTTCCGCGAAAAACTACCAATGGCAATGTTTCCCTTTTTATTGTATCGCTTTCAATACCGTTTCATTATCCGAAACACTGTAAATCAAATATTCGCCTGTATGGTTTTGCCTTACGATTATCCAACACTTGCGCCCTCCCATAGTTGTTTCAAACAGGTGTAATGTTACCTCTTGAAAATGCTTGTCCACACCGCTACCACAATATCTTGAACTCTCAATGAGGTTTTGCAAATCAAGCAAAGCCTCGTTTTTGGCTTGTATATCAAAAAATGGCTGGTTTAACCATTCCTTTACACCGCGCTTCGAGATAGTTGCCACTTCTCCTATTTGTGGCAACGAAAACTCTTTCCCGACCAATTTTTCATTAGCAAGTTGTCGGATAACCTTTCGGCGATTTTTGACGTCTTGCGGCAGAGGCTCTTTAACGGTTCGTTTGCCATTTATCCCTAACATCCGACTATTATCTTTCACCCAATACGGCAACGACTGCGCTTCAGAAACTCTCTTCTTGTTCTTCATCCACCAATCTTGAAAATACTTGTTAGGCTCCCGAATCACGCCCTTACTTTCGGGTATTGGCTCATCATTAAGGATAGCCTCCTGTATTTTGTCAAACTCTTTTTCATCTGCAAGTATCGGCACGACATAGCAACGGCACTGCGGATGCCAACCTTTGAATACAAAATCTTTCGGATATACGCCACGACTGCCTTTCTCGCCACGCCTTGCCGACAAATCATTGCAAATATCTGGCTCTGGATGATTGTCAGACAACACAACACGATAGCCGATGACGAAATCAAGTTGTCGCCATCGCTCTTGATCCGCGGTGCGATATGCCATATTTGTTTCTGTCCGCATCAACCGCATAGCGTTCTTATAGGATGAGCGATACACACCGCGACCGAAAGAATAGTCTTTAAGGTTCACAGTCTGCCACGACACATTGCCCGTCACAGCGTCAACAACCTTGCGCTTCCACACGCGCCCATAAACAGGCTCTTTTCCGACAACGTTGCCGTCAGCATCAAATATGTCTTGTTCGCCCGTCTTGACACGAAACCGACGAAACATCATATCTGGGCGCTGAAGATACTTGCGCACCTCTCGCGACACCGTGGCGGCGCTCTTGCCTTCGCCCATCGCTACGGATAAAGCCATCTCCATCTCGGTTTTGAAATCACCAACGTATTTCCACACACGCTGCGACAGATTCAATCCGCCATACTCAGACTTGCGTTTGAAGAACACATCCGCGCTTTCTTTGTTCCGCGCGAAATACCGCGCATAGTGATTATCCTCTTTAACTTTTTTACCAAAGATTGACGTAATCAGCGCATCGCAAGATTTGTTCGCATTTTCCCACTCTGCAATGACACCGCCCTTGATTTCGTTGTATACACCGCTATACAACGCTCGGAGAATAGCGTTTGCTTGTTCGCTTAATCTTTTGCTGTCGGAAAACGAGAATGCCGCAGACACTCCGTTAGCCGCCTTCATCGCAGAAAGCTTCAACAGCTCGTCGGTAGCGGTAGCGTAAAGCCGTCGCACATTATCGGCATAATGCTCCGTGCGAGAGAAAAGCATTTTAGCGGCTTTGTCGTAGTCAATCTTTTTTTGGGCATAGTTGGCAGCCCTCCCCCAACGCCACCGACAGCGACCTGAACTGACGCTTTTTGACGCTTTCATTGCGAAAACCAAACACTTGTTTATCGAAAAACCAAAAATTTGCACTACCTTTGCACCCGAATATGAGGCATCAAAAAACTTGCCGCATATAGGGAATTTGTTCAAAAATTCAGAATTCTAAAAAATATTACAAAAATGAGAAAAAACATTGTAGCAGGTAACTGGAAAATGAACACGACACTTCAAGAAGGTGTCAAATTGGCAACTGAAGTCAACGACGCTTTGAAGAGCCGCACTCCTAACTGCGACGTTATCATTTGTGTTCCTTTCACCCACTTGGCTTCGGTCAAGGCGGTTATCGACGACAGCAAACTCGGTCTCGGTGCAGAAAACTGCGCTGACAAGGCCAAAGGCGCTTTCACTGGCGAAGTGAGCGGCGCTATGGTTGCTTCAACTGGTGCTAAATACGTGATCCTCGGTCACTCTGAGCGCCGTCAGTACTACCACGAGACTTCTGAAATCCTCAAAGAAAAAGTGGCTTTGGCTTTTGAAAACGGCCTTACTCCTATCTTCTGCATCGGCGAGGTGCTCGAAGAGAGAGAAAACGGCACATACTTCGACGTTGTGAAAAAGCAGGTAGAGGACGCTCTGTTCCACCTTTCTGCCGACGACTTCAAGAAAATCATCCTCGCTTACGAGCCGGTTTGGGCTATCGGTACTGGCAAAACTGCCACTGCTGACCAGGCTGAGGAAATCCACGCTTTCATCCGCAAGACAATCGCCAACAAATACGGCAACGACGTGGCTGAGGAAATCTCAATCCTCTACGGCGGTAGCTGCAAACCGTCAAACGCCAAGGAAATCTTCTCGAAGACTAACGTTGACGGCGGTCTCATCGGCGGCGCCGCTCTGAAGGCTGAAGACTTCATGGGCATTGTAGACGCTTTTTAATAAAGCATAAACAATTTACATACTTACAGAGACTGCAAATGTGGTGATTTTTCACTACATTTGCAGTCTACTTATTTTGACGCTTCTTTTGACAAAAAAACTGATGAAAAAACAACACTTCGCAATCCTCGCGGCTGCCGCCCTCATAACGGCGGCGATGGCTCCCGCCTCAGCGCAGCCGGGCAAGCACAACGTGCGCTCAATAGCCGACACCATCCGGACAAACTCCAACGGACGGGTGACAATCACATGCAGCGACGGTGTGGAAGCGCTGGCCGTAATCGACACCACCGAAGTGAGACAGCCGTCAGCAAGACATGAGAGCGACACCGACGAATCGCCTGCAACCACGCAGCGACGACACGCCGTGCACCGCGCCGGATACCGCATACAAGTGTATTCCGACAACAACCAAAGGCAAGCTAAAGCAAAAGCGCAGCAGATTGCCGCCAACATCGGAAAGCAATTCCCAAGCTACGGGCTCTATCTCACATACAACGCCCCGTACTGGAGACTCAGAGTGGGCGACTTCACAACACAAGAGGCTGCACACTCGGCTTTAAGAGCGCTCAGAGCGAAATTCCCAGCACTGGCGGGCGACATGCGCGTGGTTAGAGACAGAATTAAAGTTTACGAATAGCATAATTTGAATGGACAACAAGAAACAACTTGACGGTTTAGACATTGAGAAAGTAAACAAAATTGCCGAGCACTACGAAGCAATCCTCTCGCTGCTCGGCGAAGACACCTCCCGCGAAGGGCTGGTGAAAACACCTATGCGCGCCGCAAAAGCAATGGCATTCCTGACTTCCGGCTACCGCAAGGACGCCGACAAAATCGTGAAATCCGCTATATTCAGCCACGAAGGCTCACGGATGGTGATTGTCAAAGACATCGAGTTCCATTCGCTCTGCGAGCACCACATACTACCTTTCTTCGGAAAAATAGCAATAGGATACATCCCCGACGGGAACATCGTGGGACTAAGCAAAATCGCACGCGCGGTCGACGTCTTCGCCCGACGGCTGCAAGTGCAGGAACGCATGACACGACAAATCTGCGACCTGCTGACACGCGAGCTCTCCGCCAAAGGCGTAATCGTATTCTGCGAAGCAACCCACATGTGCATGCGAATGCGCGGAGTGGAAAAAGAATGCTCCACAACGCAGACCATCGAATATTCCGGAGTGTTCGAAAAAATTGAATACCGACAGGAATTCCTCTCGATGCTCAAACAATAATGCAGCGGAAAGCCCGAAAATCCGGAAAAATTCAGTAAGTTTGCCACAACGAAAAAACAACAATAAAAATATAATTCTCAGACATGGAAATTACAGGTAAAATCATCGTAGTCCTTCCGCCTCAGAGCGGCGTTTCTCAAGCAGGAAACAACTGGAAGAAACAAGAATACGTGCTCGAAACAGAAGAGACATACCCTAAAAAAGTGCATTTCGACTTCTTCGGAGAGCGCGCCGACCAATACAACTGGATCAAAATCGGCGACCGCATCCGTCTAAGCTTCGACATCGAAAGCCGCGAATACAACAACCGCTGGTACACAAGCATCCGAGGCTGGAAAGCCGAAAAAGCCGACGATGCCGCCGCGACTCAAGCCCCGGCCGCGCCAAGCCCCGCAGCACAGCCTGCGGCACCGATGCCAGACTTCACACAACCTGACAGCAGCAGCAGCGACGACCTCCCTTTCTAAACGGACGGCAAGCCAACAATACGGCTCATTCGCACGATGCGCAACGAGGGGATGCAGACTCATGCCTGCATCCCCCCGCATATTTTTTCCGGCAAGACCGCCGCCCTACTTCTTCACATAAGGCAGCACCGCGTCGCGCCACACAAGATATCCGGCGCCAAGCAGATGCAGACCGTCATTGGTGAGCCCCTTGCGCATACTGCCGGTGGCTGGGTCGACCATCTTCGAGTACAGGTCAATCCACGTCACGCCATGGCGCTCAGCCATCTCCTTATACAGGCGGTTGGTCTCCACAATCACCTGCTCCTTGCCCACCATCTTGCGGTAGCGGCCGAAACTGTTGTCGATAGGCAACAGACTCTGCAAGTAGATTTTGGTGCGTGGCGACCCTTGCTTGATTTTCACAATCAGCTTCTCCATCGACGTGCAAAGGCTGTCGGGAGTAAGGTCGTGAGAGATGTCGTTTACGCCGCCGAGAATAAACACCTTCGCCGGCTGCCCCTCAACAATCGGGTCGACACGGTCGATGAAACCCTGAATCACGTCCGACGAGATGCCACGGTTTTTCACGTTCTTCATCCCGAGCAGTTCGTGCCATTCGCAACCGTTGGTCTGGCTGTCGCCGAGAAAAACGATGTCTTTCTTCCCCACCGGCAACTCGCTGAAAAGCGAGGAGCGCTGGAAATAGAATTCATTGTAGACATATTTTTCCTGAGCCGCCATATCACTTGAAAAAAGCGTCGCCGCCAGAAGCAGCGACGCCATTATCGACTTTTTCATTGTGTCACAAAGCAAATATTAGTGTTCACTGCGGTAAGCGTCGACAGCAAGCTTCACAGAGCCGTGGAAGAGAAGCAGACGCTTAGCCTCGTCGTAAGGCAAGCCGAGTTCTTCCGACACCATGCGAGTGCCGCGGTCCACGAGTTTCGCGTTAGTGAGCTGCATGTTCACCATCTTGTTGCCCTTCACACGACCCATCTGAATCATCACCGACGTAGTGATCATGTTGCAGATCATCTTTTGTCCTGTACCCGATTTCATACGCGAGCTGCCTGTCACGTATTCCGGACCTACAATCATCTCGATAGGAATTTCGGCAGCCTCCGACACCGGTGCGTCAGGGTTTGAAGTGATAGCCGCAGTGAGCAGGCCGCGCTGGCGAGCCTCCTTCAATGCGCCGATAACGTAAGGAGTGGTTCCCGAAGCAGCGATACCGATAACCGTATCCTTCTCGTTGATGTTATACTTTTCAAGGTCTTTCCAGCCCTGAGCAGTGTCGTCTTCAGCGTTCTCCACCGGGTTGCGGAGCGCAATGTCGCCACCGGCGATAAGGCCGATAACCCATCCCGGGTCCATACCGAATGTAGGCGGAATCTCAGAAGCGTCGAGCACGCCGAGACGTCCGGAAGTTCCGGCACCGATATAGAAGATACGGCCACCCTTCTTCATGCGTTTCACAATGCCCGTCACGAGTTTCTCAATCTGAGGAATTGCCAGTTTGACGGCATCGGCAACCTTGTGGTCTTCGGTGTTGATGTCCTCAAGTATTTCGTGTACCGACTTCTTTTCCAAGTCATTGTAGAGCGATGATTGTTCGCTGATTTTCACAAATGCCATAATAGTTGTTGTAATTTATTTTGAATGATATTTCAACAAGCCTTCCATAGGGCTCTTGATAATGTTTCCGATAGTGATGTCGAGCGCTTTGGCTGCCTCGACAAGCACGTCGCGATAGTAGTGAGCCACCGAACCAACGAAGCTTACAGGCAGTTGCTTGTAGCCTTCATAGTTTTCGATGTTGCGCACAAAGAACGCCTTGAACGCATTGAGCACCAGGCGGTGTATTGCCGGCTCCTCGATGTTTTGAATCAAGAACGGCGACAAAGAAGCGAGGAAGCGGTTGGCTGCCGGCTCTTTATACACTTTTTGGATGATTGCCATACGGTCGAGGTTGTACTCCTTGAGGAATTTCTCGCACAATGCCTTAGGCAACTGGTTTTTAAGCACATCGCCTACAAGCAGCTTGCCAAGCACGGCGCCGCTGCCCTCATCGCCGAGGATATAGCCGAGCGGCGACACGTTGCCCTTGATTTCCTTGCCGTCGTAGTAGCACGAGTTTGAACCGGTGCCGAGGATGCAGGCGATGCCTGGCTCGGTGCCGCAAAGCGCACGGGCGGCTGCAAGAAGGTCGCTGTTGACGGAAATTGTCTTTGCTCCCGGCACACAAGCGGCAATCGAGCGGCTTACGTTTGAGCAAATCTCATCCGAGAGGCAACCAGCGCCATAATAATACACTTCGTCAATTGAAAAATCCTTAACCTCCGGTGCCAATTCTTTTTCAAATGTCTCGCGGATTTTCTCCTCTGGCATCAGCAACGCATTGACACCAGTTGAGAAAAAGCGCTTCTCAAGTTTGTCTCCATTGAGGACACACCAATCAATCTTGGTTGACCCACAGTCTGCAATTAAAACCATATCTAAATTTTTATATATATTTTCTTTTTATACAAAACGTATCCTATCGACCAGTTGATTCCGATGAATATCAACGCGTAGAGCAACGACGCGAACGTACGGTCGGTGACAAGCGGCACGAGTGCCTCGTCGTAGATCCATTTGTGGATCGACAGCCCGAACACCGGAACGGTGTTGAACAAAATGCCGAGCACGCCGCCGAGCACATACATAAACAACGGGTTGACGCCGAAAGCCTCAAAAAACTGTGTCCAGCGCTTGTAGCCCTTCACGTCGATTATCCATATCAAAAGTGCCAGCAAACTTGCAGCCAGACCGCAAGTGACGATGGCAAACGTCGGTGTCCAGAGTTTTTTGCTTATTGGCATTCCATAGCTGAACAGGAAGCCGGCAAACATAAGGATTGTGCCGATAAGGAAGAATTTCTCCATACGCTCGCGGTTGTCCTTCACCTCTACGATGACAAATCCGCAGCAGAAGCCGATAAGCACGTGGGCTATCGACGGAAGGGTGCTGAGCAGACCCTCCGGATCTATCGGAAGCGTGCGGGTCTCATAGATTTCGAGAGAGACCGACGAACCCATCTTCACGGTGTCGGAAACCGTTGTGGCGGTGTCGCGGTAGAGATGCGCATCGCCGATAACAGCGTGGTCAATCACATAGACAATGTTGTCAAGCGAGAAATCAAGTCCGTTGAACATGAGCAGCAACGCTCCGTAAACCACCAATATTCCGGCAATAATCCACGGAATAAACTTGTGCTTCACGGCTATGGCGACAATCGCGCAGGCACAGTAGCAGAGTGCCAGACGCGGCATAACGCCAAGTATACGCAAGGTGGAGAAACTGTTGGCGGCATCGAGGATGCGCTGGCCGAGAGGCAAGGCGGAGTCGGCGCGGTAAAGGCCGTAGCACAAACGGCTGAACCATGCGATAGCCATACCGATAAGGAAAATCACGATGGTGCGGCGCACAATCTTCACAAGCGTGGCATGGGAATATTCAAACTTATATTTTCGCATCGAAATATAGGTGGAGATACCCATGATGAACATAAAGAACGGGAACACAAGGTCGGTCGGAGTCAGACCCAACCAACTTGCATGCTCAAGCGGAGTATAGATTGCGCCCCATGAGCCAGGATTGTTCACCATAATCATCCCTGCCACGGTGATACCTCGCAGGATGTCGAGCGCGAGGATTCTGCTTTTCGGCTTTTTCAAAGCCACTTCTTGTTCCATTTTTACGTATCGTTATTTTTTAATTGTACATTCGTCTACTAAATATGCTATCGACTGATATGGCACTCCGCCATTCACCGTCAGTCCGATTTCACAGGTGCGGCTGTTGGAGAAGCCGCGCTTCACCCCGGCTGCCTCAAGCTGCTTGCGCAGTTTGCGCAGAGCGTAGCGGTTCACTTCTGGGTCGGTAAAGCCTTTGTCGCCGGCAAAACCGCAGCAACCCACTTCCTCGGGAACAACAACCTTCGTTGTGCACATTCCTGCCAACGCCACAAACATGTCGTTGAGATTCATGTGGCGCGTAGAGCATGTGAAATGCAGTGCTACAGGCTCGTCGGTCTGCACAAAGCGCAGATGCGGCGCCAGATACTCATAAATAAACTCTACCGGCTCATATAGTTTCACTCGCTTGATTGTGTTGCGCATGCGGTGCAGACACGGACTTTGGTCGCACAACACCGGATAGCGTCCGCCGTCGGATGCCTCAAACAGGGCATCGTCAAGCTCCTTGGCCTTACGGTCGGCAATGTCGGGCATGCCCTTGCTTTCCCAGATGGTGCCGCAGCAAAGGTTTTTCATATTCTTCGGGAATATGACCTCATAGCCGGCTTTCTCCATCAGAGCCACCATCTTGTCGATGAGCGGTGTCGACTGTCCCTTGCTCTTGCCCATGGTCTGGTTGATGCAGCTCGGGAAATAAACCACCTTCAGCTCCGACGGCTGGGTCTTTATCGCATGGGGATAGTATGCCAGCGGAAACGCCGACGACCACATCGGCATGCCAAGCTTGCTCAGCCCGCGGCCAACGGCATCGGTTGCCTTGTCGCCGATAACGGCATGGGCGACGCCTGCGGCGGAAAGCACCGGACGGAGTGCCGACTTGACAGCCGACAGATGGTTGGCAGCGAAATCACCAGCCTTGTAGCCGGCGCTGCCCTTAGGCAATGCCTGGGCGCGCAGGTCGTGGATCATCTCGCCTGTGTTTATCTGCATCGGGCACGACGTAGAGCAGAGGCCGTCGCCGGCACAGCTCTGTATGCCCGGATATTTAAACTGCTTTGTCAACGCGGCAAGCCAGCCAGTAGAGTCGCCGTCGGCACGGAGACGGCTGATTTCGCGTTGCACGACAATGCGCTGGCGCGACGACAATGTGAAGCCGCACGTCAGACAGTTGCGCTCGCAGAAGCCGCACTCGATACAGCGGTCTACGTGTGGATTTGTCAGCGGCAGCGGCTTTATGTTCTTTATGTAGCACTCCGGATCGTCATTGAAAATGACACCTGGGTTCAACAGCCCTTCCGGGTCAAACAACGCCTTCACACGCTTCATCACGTCGAACGCCTTCTCGCCCCACTCCAGTTTGACAAACGGAGCCATGTTGCGGCCGGTGCCGTGCTCCGCCTTCAGCGAGCCGTCGTATTTGTCAACGACAAGATGCTCAACCTCCTGCATCAGCGTGCGGTAGCGGTCAACCTTCTCTTTCGTGTCAAACGACTGCGAGATGACAAAATGATAGTTGCCCTCAAGGGCGTGACCGTAGATGCAGGCATCGTCGAAGCCGAATTTCTCAAGAAGGTCGGCAAGGTCGGCGGTTGCCTCGGGAAGGTTCTCGATGTGGAACGCAACGTCCTCGATAAGCACCGTCGTGCCGAGCGGACGCGTACCTCCCACCGACGGGAAGATTCCCGAACGGATTGCCCAATATTTTGAATATTCCTCCGGTTTGTCGGTGAAATATGCTGGCTTGAACAGGTCGAACGGCTCAAGAATCTTCTTGATGGCGTCGATGTTTGCCTGAAGTTCCTCCTTGGTGTCGGCTTTGGTTTCCGTAAGCACGGCTGTCAAGCCCTCTCCTGTAGTGTCGTTCACACTCGACAGCGATTTCTTGTCAAGCATCTCGGCACTGAACACCGGTCCGTTTTTCATTGCCACAACCGCACGGCAAGCGTCCTTGATGTCCTTGAAATAGAGCATCGCGCTGGCGCTGTGAGGATAGAGGTGACCTGTCTTCATCGTCACCTCGGCAAGAAATCCGAGTGTTCCCTCCGAACCTACCATAAGGTGAGTGATGATGTCGAACGGGTCTGTGAAAAGCACAAACGGAAGGATGTTCAAGCCCGTCACATTCTTGATTGAATATTTATAACGGATGCGGTCGGCAAGTTTCTTGTCGGCGTTCACCTCGTCGCGGATGGCTTCAATGCCGCTGATAAAGTCGGGATGCGACTTGCGGAAAGCGTCCTTGCTCTCGGCGTCGCCGGTGTCGAGGATTGTGCCGTCGGGAAGTATGATGCGCGCCGACACAAGCTGACGGTCGCTGTTGGCATGCGTGCCGCAGTTCATTCCCGATGCATTGTTCACAACGATTCCACCTACCATAGCCGCATTCTTAGAAGCCGGGTCGGGCGTAAAGATGCGTCCAAAGGGTTTCAGAAGCTGATTTACGCGCTCACCGATGATGCCCGGTTGCATCGTGATGGTTTCCGCATCGGCGGAAATTTTATAATTTTCCCAATTTTTGCCTGCCACGATGAGGATGCTGTCGCTCAACGACTGTCCGCTGAGACTCGTGCCGGCGGCACGGAACGTCACCGGCAAACGACGGCGGCGGGCTGCCGAAAGCAGACGCGACACCTCCTCCTCCGTCTTCGAGCGCACCACAATCTGCGGCACAAGACGGTAGAAGCTGGCATCGGTGCCCCACGCCAGGCGGCGCATCTCGTCTGTGTAGATGCGCTCGCGTGGGATAAATGCGCTTATTTCTTTTAAATACGACTTATAGGTTTCTTTCATTGCTTACTTATATAAATAATATTTCTTGGCTTTTTCTTTAAAAGCGTCCGCGTCTTTGTTCCAATAGTCAATCATATCGCTGACCTGATAGTTCTTGGAGAAGAGTGTGCGGATTTTGTCTGTGCCACACACCTTGTCGAACATGTCGAATCGGCTCTTGTCAGTGGCTGTGTCGAATATGCGTTTTTCTGGATAAAGTTTCGCCAACTCCTGCATCGCATAGAATTGGATGAGCGTGAGGCTCGAGCCTGGCACGTCGTCTACATAGAACTGCACGCCCTGCAGGTTCTCGCCCTTGCCTGTTCCGTAGAACGGCTTCACGTGGATAGGGCGGAACTTGGTGCCCGGCAGATTGAGGGCGTTCATGCGCTCTGCAAACTTGTCGGCGTCAATCCAGTCGGCGCAGATAAGCTGGAACGGCAAGGTGTAGCCAACGCCGATCGAAACGTAGTAAAGCTCGCCGAGAATACCGGTGGCTGGATAATAGAACGCCGTGGCTGGCTGTGGAATATGCGGTGAAGGCAACACCCATGGCATTCCTGTCTTGTCGAATGTCATTGAGCGTTTCCAGCCCTTCAATGGCACTACTGTGAGTTTCGCTGCCTTCTCGCCGCGCGCCACGCGCTCGCCATTGAGATAGCGTGCCATCTCGCCCGGAGTCATGCCATAAAGATATGGTATCTTGAACTGGCTGACAAACGAATAGAATCCATCCTCTACCAAGCAGCCTTCAACGCGGTTGCCGCCGAGGGGATTCGGACGGTCGAGAACCACAAACTCTATGTCGTTCTCTGCGCAGGCGTCTAGAGCCAGACCGAGTGTGCTGACAAACGTAAACGAGCGGCAGCCAATGTCCTGAATGTCGTAGACAAGGGCGTCGATGCCGGAAAGCATCTCTTTGGTCGGCTTCTTGGTTTTACCGTAGATGGAAAACACCTTGACACCGGTGGCTGGGTCGGTGGTGTTGCCAAACTCGTCGCCGGCATGCACGTTGCCGCGCACTCCGTGTTCAGGGCCAAACAATGCCACAAGCTCAACGCCTTTGGCTTCATGAAGAATGTCGACGGTCGACTTCAAGTTGTTGTCAACGCCTGTCGGATTGGTTATCAGACCTACACGCTTGCCTGCAAGCTGCTTGAAATCATTGTCGCGGAGCACCTCCACGCCCGGCTTCGTCGCCGCAGCAGCGCCGAGCGCCGCTGCAACACACAAAGCGATTGTTAATATCGTTTTTTTCATTGTTCTGTTTCTTGATTATTTCTTACCGTAATTAGGGTCAATCTTGCGGTCAACAAGATAGGTTACTATCAGAGTCGCGATGCAGCATGCCATCACCATCCAGAAGAAGTTGACATAACCGATTGCCTCCTGAATATAACCTGCCACGAAACCTGGCAACATCATGCTCAACGCCATGAACGCCGTGCAGATGGCATAGTGCGATGTCTTGAACTCGCCTTCCGAGAAGTACATCATATAGAGCATATAGGCCGTGAAACCGAAGCCGTAGCCAAACTGCTCGATGCAGACTGCCACACTGATCACGATTGGGTCAGACGGCTGTGCGATGGCAAGATAAACGAATGTGAGGCATGGCAGCGTCATGCAGGCTGCCATAGGCCAAAGGGCTTTTTTCAAACCCACCTTCGATGCAAACACGCCGCCGACAATACCGCCGGCAAGCAACGCGATGACACCGAATGTGCCATAGACAAGGCCCACAAGCTCTGTGGTCAAGCCAAGACCTCCCTCAGCTGTTGAATGCACGAGGAACGGCTGGCACAACTTAATCAAGAATCCCTCCGGCAAGCGGTAGAGAAGCATAAACGCAACCGCGAGTAGGAAACCCGGCTTCTTGACGAAAGAAACAAATGAGTTTGCAAACTCTGCAAGCCCTGATGTGCCGTTGCCTTCTGTATCGGCTGAGACACGTGGACGGTCGTCGGCCGAACGAGGAAGGATAAACGTATGATACATAGTCACAAGGAAGAACACTACGGCACTGACTCCGAGTGTAACCTGCCATGACCATGGTATGTCGCCTGTAGAGGTTTCAATCAAGCCGGCAATGTAGACAAGCACTCCCTGTCCGAATACGGATGCGATGCGGTAGAACGTGCTGCGCACTCCGATGAAGGCTGCCTGGCTGCTCGGACTGTGGGCAAGCATATAGTAGCCGTCGGCGGCGATGTCGTGGGTGGCAGAGGCAAAAGCCGCGATGATAAACAGTATCAGCGTGATGGTAAACATGCTGATTGGGGTCTGTCCGGAGGCGATAGTCGCCACGTCGGGCTTTGGCAATGTGACGGTGAGCAGAATCATCAGTGCTGTCATCAACACTTGCATGGAGAGAATCCACCAACGCTTGGTCTTTACGACATCGACGAGCGGACCCCACAAGCCTTTGAGGAACCACGGGAAATAAAGCAATGTTGTGAAAAATGCCATGTCGCCATTAGGAACACCCATCTTGGTGAACATCATGACGGAAATGTTGTTGACCACGAAATAAGGCACGCCCTCTGCAAAATACAGAGTCGGAACCCAAAACCATGGAGATATTGTCTTGTTTGAAGTTTTCATGTCAGGAGTTTAATATTGTTTTGTTATTTCCGCATCTATAAAATAGTGCAGAAGGATTTGTTTATAGTCATAGCCTTTCTCGCCCATCACGGCTGCTCCGATCTGACAGAGTCCGACACCATGTCCCCAGCCCGCGCCTTTAAGCACGAAGCGTTCGGGCAGCCCGTCGCGCTCGCCTTGCTTCTCCACTACAAAAGCGGAGCTGTAGAGGTGCGACGGCGACAGCGTGCGGCGTATTTCGAGTTCCTTGCCAATGATGCAGGTCTTCTTGGTGCCGACAATCTTCAAGCGGTAAAGACGGCCCGACGTGCCGCGTGCCACGGGTATCAGGTCGACGATGTCGCCATAGTCCTCGCCGCTGCGCTCGCGCACAAGACGCGACAGCTCGGCTTGGTCATACTCCACCGTCCATCGGTAGAAGTCGGTGGTCTCCTGGTCGTAGCTGTTGAGCACCTGCGAGAGGATATGCTTGTCGGTGGTGTTGCAGAATGCGGCTGGCGACGAAAGTATCCACTCTCGGGCATTTTCCTCGACCGTAAGGTCGGGATAGTCCATTGCGTTGGCGTTGTCCAACCGTGCCACAAGATAGTGATAGTGCTTTGGCTCCCAGCAGTTTTCAAACTGCTCAAACACTCCGCCGCACGACTTCGAGAAGCGGGCGTCGCAGAGCGTGCCGTCGTAGGTGAGCACCTGTCCCCACGTCGCTTTGATGGCGTCGCGCACGGTGGCTGTCGACTCGCGGGTGATGCCCTGGTAACGCTGGCAATGGTCGTCGGCGCAGACGTCGAAATTAACATGGTCCTCGCGGTCGTACCAACGCACCAGCTCTCCTTCTGTGCGTGTGCATGGGTTGTAGGGCGTTTCTTCGGCTGCAAGCTGCTTGTTTTTCTCTATCTGTGCCAAGAGCCAGCTGCGGGAAATCACGGCATGCGCTTTCAGCAGTTCAAGAGAGGCGGTGGCGCTCATTTCCGACGAAATGACGCTGAGCAGATATTCCTCGATGGGAAGGATGTTGACGGCCGTCAGCTTGTCGCCTTCCACGATGATGCGCAGAGAGCCGCGAAACGACTGGTTCTCCTTGCGTTCCCAGTGGAAATTGACACCGATGGTCACGTCGATAAGTTCAAAACTGCCGTTCTCGGCATCGCAGGGCGTAAACTCCACGCTGTCGTAAAGCGCGCCGCCCCACAGCACTTTTCCATCGCTGAGGGTGGCTTCCTGTGCGCCTTCCACGGTTTGACCGCCGAAGCTGTAGGCTGTCGGGAAGACAAACCGTATCGCAGGGCTGCTCATAATGCCCACTTTCACTTGTGGCTGTGACATAATGGTCTGGTTTTATTTAAGTTTCTGGGCTATTTCCAATAATTCGGCTTCGCTGAGACAGCACTCGTCAAAGATTGTCTTGATGTCGGCTGCGGTGATCTTCTCGAAGTCTTTCTCCAACGGGGTGATAAACACGCCTCCCATATCTACCGACGCGGGGCTGATAAGGATGTTGGCGTCGCCCTCGGCTGCGTAGCACGACGGACGGTGTTTCTTGCGTGGAAACACAAGGATGGTCCAAAGTCCGTCTTCATACCAGCACAGCACGTTGAGCATCGGTTCCGGCTCACCTTCCGGTATCGTCAGTACATTGTAGACAAGGTCAAACATCTTCTCACCCTTGTCGACTGCCGACGTGCGGATGCAGAAGCACGGATGCGACATTCCCTTTACAATCGACAGCTCTACGCTGCCGCCGCTGACGATGATGTCGCGCTCTGCCGACGCCATCTGGTCTTCCATCGGCATGAAGCCGCGGTTGCCAGCCTGGAAGTGCATGTGGTCAGGTGCCGACGCGCCGCATTTAGGCCCGTTGTAAAACAGCGTGAATCCCTCCAAGTCGCGCGACAGGTTCATCATATCGGCGATGCGCCCCTTGATGAGCTGGTCAACGTGCTCGTTGCACGGAATCGTGAGATGACGGGGGAAAATCGGGAACGGATTGATGAGTATTGTGTAGTCATCGCCCCAGGCAATGCCCTCCTGCACAGCCGGACGATTGGCTGCGCAGAGGAAGCATTTGCGTTCTTTCAGCGATTTAGCGTCGACTTTGGCTGCCGACGAAACAATGCGTCCGGGATTGAACTGCACCTTGATTGTGGTGCCGTCTACGTTGAATTCCTTGACCTTGACATTCTTCAAAGCCTCGAAATTATTACGGGCGGTGTCCCACACCTGCAGCTGACGGTCGAAAAATTCTGATATGTTTATACCCATTGCCTCTTATTTCTTTTTGTTGAATGCAATACGCGCCTGGAGCTCCCATGTGCGGATGCGGTCTTTATAAAGGTTGTGGGCGTTCATCTTCACTACGTCGAGCGATGCGTCTGAGTTGTCGTCCCAACGACGGCAGTTGTAGACTGGCTCATAGATACGGCCGATTTGATATTCGCGGGAGAAGTTCAAGCCGAGTGCGTAGTCCTCGCCGTAGCTGGTGTTAGGCACCTTCACTTCGCGGAGCACCGGTGTATAGAATGCACGCGGAGCGCCGAGACCGTTGATGCGGAGGGCATTGTTGCGGCCGTTCTCCGGTGTCCACTCTTTGTGGTCGATGATGCCCGGAGCGATCATGTTCATATTGAAGTCGGTCATCATGTATGTGCCCACTACCATAGCGCAGTTCTGCTCATAGAAGGCGTTGACCATGATTGACAAGGTGTTTTCGTCGCGATAAACGTCGTCGCTGTCAAGCTGCACTGCAAACTTACCGCATTTTGGATGATGAACACCCTCGTTCCAGCAGCCGCCGATGCCGAGATCATTGCGCTCCGGAATGATGTGGATCAAGCGGTCGTCGCCCTTGAACTCGTCGATTGCCTCTGTTGTGCCGTCGGTCGAGTGATTGTCGATAACGATAAGGTTGAACTTGAAGTCAGCCTTCTGGTTCAACACCGACTTGATGGCGTCGCGGATAGTGCGGATACGGTTGCGTACGGGGATAATTACCGATGCCTCATACTCGAAGTTGCCTGCGCTGAACTCTATTTTCTTGAATTTTGGCTCAAGATAGCCACCGATTGCTTTCAAGTGGGCTGTGCATGCCTCTTCCATCTCAATCTGCACGCCACGGTTCTTCGGGTCTACATAGTCGAAAATCTTCTCGCCACTCTTGCGTGTGTCGAGCTCTACGTCGGAATAGAGATACTCGTTGATGTGAACGAGCTCTGCTTCCTGTGTGATTTTCAAACGCACGTCGTAAAGACCGGCAAAGTCATATTCCTTGTCGATTTTTGCTACTGCGCTCTTCAATGCGGCTGCATTGAAAAGAAGCACTGATCCGAAATCGAAATCGTCGCGGAGACTGCCCTGCTGATAGTCGATGACCGGAGCGTTTGAACGCTGGTCGCCAACCACGTTGTAGTGGTCGGCATAAGCCATACCGGCAGCTGAGTCGTCGGCGATTTTCACCATACGCTCAACAGCAAACATGCCGAACTCCAACGAGTTGTATTTTGTGTAGAGCATAGCGTAGTCGCAGTCGGCTTTGGCAGCGATCTTCTTCATAGTGTCGCTGCTGTTGAGATTGCCGATGGCAATTTTCTCGCAGCCTTCAACTTCGCCCTGGGCGTCGGCTCCGGCAAGCAGATAGATGTTATGCACCAAGTCGCATGCCTTAAGACCTGCCACTGTATTTTTCACTTGTTCCGCATTCATGAACGGAATGAAACAATCGATTCTTTTCATTTTTTATTTTATTTTTAATTTTTCTATTGGGGTTAATCTGTTATTTCTTGTTGAAAAATTCCATTATCTGACCCATCAAGGCGCGGCGGGAAGCGGCGTCTTTGATAGTCTCAAACGGGAAGCCCATCACGCAGGTGCGGTAACCGCCCTGGTCGGCAACGACGGCTGCAGGGATATTGTTCTCGCCGTAGCGCATCAACGTGCAGCCTTTGGTCTTGTCGGCTGGATAGATGCCGTCGGGCGACTCCACTGCGTAGAATTTGTCGTTGAGCGTGGTGTAGTATTCCACATTCAAATCGCCGAACGAGTCAAAATATGTCGGAACGGTGTGGGCTTTGCCCTCTATCGTTGCCTGTCCTACGCGCCACTGGTAGCCGAGCGTCTGCTTGGCAAACTCTTTCGACGCCTCGTCGGGATTGGCCTTGTCCCAAATGTCGGTTGCCACATAAGAGCCGCTCACGAGGATGCTGCCGCCGTTGGCTGTATAGTCAGCGATGGCTTTCTGCAATGGTGCCGTAAACGCAAGGAAGCGGTTTGGCACTTCGCCACGTCCGATTTGTGTCTCTTTCTGCTTGCCGAGGATAAGGTCGGCAAGTTTATACTGCTTCATGTCGACGATGCCGTTCTCTACGGCGGCAACGCTTGCCGACACAAATGAGTAGCCCGACTCCATCAAGGCTGCGCCGTGGATGGCTGGGTAGTCGAATGTGTTGCCGGCAATCACTTTGTCCTCCTGGTCGGCACGGCTGGCGCCGAAGCCGGCTGAGTCGTCGTCATACCATGGAATGTCGCGACGGAACTCATACATGTCACCGATGGTGTTGATGTCCGACATATAGGGCACACCGTGGTCTTTCGCGCTGGCGAATCCTGCCACATCCGGACTTGCTACAAACGAGTCGGGCGCACAGACGCGCGTGAAGCCGTTGACCACAAGCACTTCGCCTTTGGAGCCGTCAGCCTCGCCGAGGGCGAGAATCTCCGACGGGAAACTTACACCACCGTCGTTGGCTGCCACAATGCGGTAGCTGTGGATGGCATTGTCTGATATCTTGGCCACATATTCCGGCTTCTTCACTACGGCTATCTGACGGAACGCGCCGTCGCCTATGCGCTCGCTCACAATGTAGCTTTGTGCCTGCGCGCGGTCGCACAAGGTGTCGACGGTTTCCTTCCATGTCAACCGGTATTCGCCTTTCTTCACTTTGGCGATGGCGAAACTGTTGACGGGAAGCGGCTGTATCATATAGTCGCTGCGGCCTTCCTTGGCGGCGAAGAACTGTGCCATTCCTTTATAGACGGCACGGCTCACCGTGAAACGGAACGTTGGGTCAAGACCGTAGCGCATGTCGGCGAAATTCTGATGCGACAGCAATTCGAGAAGCATTGCCGGAACTTCAGGCACGCGTGCCTCATAATAGGAGGCGTCCCACATGCCGCGGCGAATCCATTTCGAGTCAAACTGCGCGCGCACATCGCTGCAGATATTCGACATAACCATATCGGTGAGCTGACGTGAGTTCATTCGGTCGGTGCCGTTCGCATACTTGTCGCCCTTAGTGCAGTAGATGCCGAGCGTGCCGATTATATCGTCGTTCTTGGTTGTTCCGGCATCGCTGTGGAACGCAAACGAGAGGTCGACGGGGATATTCAAGCCTGCCTTGCCGGGTATCACCGACGATCCGCCTGCAAGATAGTTGACCCACAAGCCGCGGCAACGATAGTCGTCGTTGTAGTCGTTGACTCCATGCGACGGAGAATAGACCGAGTCGGGCACTCCTGCCCACTGCAACCAATAGCGTGCGCCCTCGGTGAATCGAGGATAGCCGCTGAGCTGATAATTATGCGCCAGGCGGTCGATCATCGTGACGGCGCTGAGGTCGCTCACTTGCTCTTCCGTGAGATTGTCGGCAATCCTACGCTCGATGTTGCCCATACCGCCTCCGATTTTAACGGCGTCGGCTGTGACCACCTCTCCGGTCTTGCCGGTGTTGCTTGTCAGCGTGACAACGGCATGGCTGCCGGCTGCCAGGTCAAAATGTCCGAGATAAATCCATGTGCCGCCTCCCATTCGCTGGTTCACCTGAAACTGCTTGTCGCCACCGGCTGTGTGAACGGTGTAGACGGCTTTCTCTGTGCTCTCTGGAAGAGTGGCGTAGGAAACGTAGACGGCATACGACCCTGCCTCGGGTATGTCGGCCGACCACGAAGCGGTCGATGCGTTTTTGCCCTTTGTCGACGCAACCTTGCGGAAGGTGCCGTCGCGGAACGGATTCTCGAAATCCTTGTATGTCTTTGTCTTGTATGCAAAACCTGCGCCGCCGTCGGTCCATGCCTCCGTGCCGTTGCTCTCCGCATAGGCGCCGGCTGCAAAGCCGCCGTTGTTGTCCACAATCAGCTCGGCACGGCGCGTGTCGCGCTCGCGCGGACTCATCACATAAGCGCCGGCATTCTCAAGCATCGGCATGAGATACGGCATTACAAAGCTCTGTGTATAAAGGTCTTCTACGGTCTGGAAGATGCGGGCGCGCTGCCACTCCCAACGATTCAATTTCGGCTCGAAATAGAAGCCATGGCTCTGCCACATGGCGATAACCTTGCCGTCGAGACCTTTCTTGGGGTGACGCGTCTTGTCGAGTGCGTAGACAAACGGGGCCTTCTCCGACTTGCGGACGTAGGAATAGCCGGCGTCGGAATACAGCCGCTCGACAGGCACTCCGCCTACTGTCACTTCTACGCTGTAAGGCTTGTCAAACATCATCGCCACCTTGCTCTTGACCGTCGCGTTGTAGCCGGCAAGTTCCGGCACATAGCCATACGCGGCATTCATGTCGAGCTTCAATTTTGAATTCTCAACATCAATCATTGCCGAGTCAACGGCAACCTTGCCTATACCAAGATTGGCTGGCAAATTCTCGTTCAAAACAACGGCAATACGCCCCTGTGTGGCGGCGTCAAGCGGCTTGAATTCCGCATTGACCACTCCCACTGTGGCAATCGTTGCAGCTGCCAGTAGCAAAACCTTTCGCATCGTTCCTTTTTTTTGAGTATTATTGTTTGATTTTAAGTAGTATCTGCTTTATTTGCAAATTTACGATAATATGCCTATTCAAGAAAAATTTATTGATTCAAATCTTTATCGGTAAAACATTATTTAATATTTCAACACAGATTTTTAGAACCACTTTTCTCAAAAAAAAGCCGGCCGAAAACTTTGCGAGTGTCGCCAAGCGTCCGTGCCGGCAAGTTATCTGTCTGTAGAATGATACTTAACAAGCCCTGGCATCGAGCTTGGTGCGATTTTTTTAATCTTTATGTTGTAGGAATCTGCAACTTCGGTCAGCACCCCGCTATAGGCGCACGCATTGGAGCCGACAAAGCAGACGGTCTTGCCCTCATAGTCATACTGAAGCACATTGCGGCGGAAGAATGCGTCAATGGCATGGCGCACAAGACGATAGACGTAGTCCTGGTCGAGCTTGTCCATCAAGAATCGGGAATAGACACTCAACGTGTTGCTCGGAAGCGAATGGTCGTAGATTGCCGACATTATCTCGTCGGGCGACAGATTGATATACTCGAAAAAGTCGTTGACAAGCTGCGCAGGAGCAATGTCCTTCAGACAGTCGCTGAGAAATCGCTTGCCGATATACGCGGCGCTGCCCTCGTCGCCAAGAATATAGCCGAGCGAGCGCACATTCTTCACTATCGCGCGGCCGTCGTAATAGCACGAGTTGGAGCCGCTGCCGAGAATACAGGCTATGCCCGCCTCGTTGATCAGCAGCCCGCGGGCTGCGCCGAGAAGGTCGCTCTCGACGGTGACCGGAGTCTTGAACTGCGCGACAAGCGACGCCTCGACAATCTTCTTCTTTTCCGGACTCGTACAGCCGGCTCCATAGAAATGGATTCGCTCCCAGCGACGCTTGAAAAACGCCTCCGGAAGTTCAAGACGGATGCTGTGGCTGATGTCGCGGCGGGTGTGGAAAAACGGATTCAAGCCTTTTGTAAAAGCATGTTCCACCACGGTTGCGCCGTCGACCAATGCCCATTCTGTACGTGACGCACTGCTGTCTGCTATTATTTTCATCTCTTTGTTAGGTCTTGTTTTGGGTTTCGTTCAAATGGTTGTCTCATGCAAGAGATATCAAATCCTAAGGCTTCATATTGATGACTCCTTGACAAAATGCTCCCCCTTATTGCACATTTACACCACAAATTTAGTATAAAAAAATTGGAATGCCGCCATGACATCCCAATTTTTTATCTTTATGTCAGTTTTCGACAATTTACCTTACGGCGATTTTCTTCACCACCGCTCCTGTGCGAACCACGTAGACACCAGCCTGCGGCAATTCAACGCTGCTGTCTGTGCCGCTGTAAACCTGCCTGCCGTCGGCGCTGAACACATCTATTCGCTGACCGTCGGCGCCAGCCACCATAAGCATACGACCGTCGGCAGCCACAACGACGGCTCCGTCAGCAACATCGTCGACAGAATCATATTCGATGATATTGAATTCTTTCCAATAGTCTGCTTTCTTATAATTTGAGGATGCGCCTTTAGGAACCACCACTATCGCTCCAAATTTTTTACGTGTGTATTGTAACGATTCTTCATCAAGCGTTGGAGGTGTTGTGGACTCACATACAATTTTCAAGAGATTTTCCGCATTCGGCAGCAACCCTTTTATTTCCGTAATAGTCCGTGGAATAATCACCGTTCTCAGAGTTGGATATTTTCCATAGAACGCATACGGGAGCCAACTATTCTCAATCGTAAGCGTTTCAAACGACACTCTATACTCTGGATAGCACACCAAGGCTCCACATTCTTCGTCTGTCCATCCTTTTTCATAAACAATATCGTCAATCACTTTGTAGCGGGTAGACGGTTCAACTGTCACAGACTTCAGATTTGGAAAATTCAGCATTTCCCGCACCGGAAAATCGCCAGACTTTAGATTGAATGCAACGATCTCGGAACAATATTTAAACGCACCGTCATAATGGTTGGCAAAATCCTCTGTATAATCCATATTTTTGCGCCCCCAAGGATATATCAACAGTCTTGTCTTCTCGCCATCATTGTAAAACAGGCATCCGTCTTTAGTCACCAGTCCTACTTTCGCACCAACAAGCTCCGCCGGGCCATTGAAATTCTGCAAGCTCGTGCAGCCTTCAAACCATCCAGCAACATCCTCCAACCTATATCCATATTCTTCTTCCTTCGTATCAATCTTGCTTGTTTTCAAATTAAGAGTCCTCAAAGATGAGCACCCTTTAACCACATTTCTCGAAACTTTCGACAATGGCAAAGACTCCAATTTTGCGCATCCCTCAAAACTGCTTTCTTCCGGTCGAATCCACTGTCCTTCCGGAATTTCTAAATTCAATTCTGAAAAATCCTTGAATGCCTTACTCTCGACACAGATTGTGTCACCATACATCTCCGGATTGTCTATTCTAACCTTCATGGAACGCAAGACTGGCGTAAAGAATCCTTGTCCAATAAAAAATGGCTTTTTAGCTATCTCTTCCAATATTCTTGTATCCGTTATTGACTTGCAGGCTTCCCTTGAGAATGTCAAGTCTGCGATTTCCCATGGATTATAAAACTGCCGACGCCCATATTCATCTGGTTTATGACTTCCTAAATATACAACAGACGGCATCCGCAATGATGTCCAAGACCTTGAATCAACGCTTTGTAATGCATTATTTCCAATATATACAAGATTGGATATGTCTTTTAAATAATCATCAAATATTATATATGACCCTTCATAAAATGCACCAGCTCCAATATAGCGCAAACTCTCTGGGAATTTTTCTATATTCATTTTGAAACCAAACCCCACTTTTGTATAACTAAAAGCTTGCGATCCAATTCCTTCCAACACAGATGGCAACTCTATAGATTCAAGATTTTCAAATCTCCAGAGCAACATTTCCGGCAAGACTCTTACAGAATCCGGCACCTTTACTTTTTTTAAGGATTTCCATGCAATGCTCCCAATTGGCCAAGCATCGATTCGAGTTGCGGAATTTGGGAATATCACCTCACTGAACTCACCAGAGAGCATCAGCGATCCGACCACGTTGTCTTCCGTATAACAATCTTTCGTGTGCCCTCCAACGCTTACTATCTTCTCATCGCCATCAGATACAGCATATACCGCCGTTGCATAAGCATCCCCTCCTGCAACAATATTGGCTTCTGAAAGATCCAGATACTTCAATTTACCTTCTGTTGTGTTACCAACATAAGTGCCTGCAATCTCATTATATATATAATAGTGATGTTTTCCACTTCCACCAACAATAGCCGGCTCTCTGCCTCTTCCCATTCTCCTGTATGTTCTGACATCAGTTCCATTGATTCCTCCAATCACTTTCAACGAATCAACAGTTTTCCAATCCGCCTGCTTCGCCACCTCATAATCAAGCGTGCCCGGAATCTCCACATTGACAATCACATACTTTGAATATGCAATCAATGACGTAAAAGCCAAGATTGCCAACAATGCTATCCGTTTCATATCCTTTTGTTTTATTTGTTGTTATCAATTAACGTATATTTATCACCCAACTTGTAGACCACATCTTCCGATTTCAAGTTCTTGAATACCGATTGATTGGCATACAATTTCGCCCTTGATGCGGATATTTCCACGCTGTCCACTCCTTTATTGAGCGTAATTTCATCATTATGCGTATAGTCCTGCCACGGGAATCCACAGACAGACACTCCGTTGTCGTACAAGAATTTCGCTCCGCATACCGGCACATCAACATATCTACAATCAGCCCCCGAGCTTTTCATTCTTTTTATTCTCACGACACCGTAAACAGATGGAAGCACAAGCAGAAAACCTGCAATAGGTTTGTCTTTCTCAGGTTTGCCATCAGCATCCTTTCTATAATCAAATTCAACAGAGCCCACAAATCCTTCGCCGTCCCAGATAGGCAGGCTTCGCATCGCCAATTTGTCATCATACGTCCACCCTATGCCTCGTTTGCTGTCAAGCAACAGCTGACATTCGTAAGTATATGTCCCAACATCTTTTTCATATTTTTTATTTCCTTCATTATCTGTTTCCCCCGTATCATACATCAAAACCCACGCAACTCCGGCATTAAGCATTCCATACGGCCGTGGGTCGGGCACGTCCATTAATCCGCTTTCCTCAAAATGCATATTCGCTTTAAATCCAGTGGATATCTGGCAGTTTCTTGACAGAGCGTACGAGAACCGCTTGAACACATCAAGCACCTCGCCGAAACTGCCATCATCCATCCACTCACAGACATGTACCCCGCAGGTAAGCATCGATGAGAAACCTTCTCCACCCCAATAACGATATACGTTCGACAAATTCAATTTGGACTGTCTGTCAAGCGCAATGTCCGCATTAATTCTATAAGCAGCGCCATTATCGTCCTTCGTCTTTTCAAAGTCTGACTGGCTCATATAGAATGCCGAATCATAAAATCTGAACGCATCGCCGTCCATACTCACAACAGAGCCATCCGCACCAGAAATCTGCACCACAGGCTCCTGGCCAAGCCAGAAATAGTTGCTGCGCATCGTCACCTCAGAGTCCTCTATTTTCAAGATTGTGCCTCGCTCCAGATGATTCGACGAGAAATCGACCGCCTTGCTTTGGCGTATCTTCGACTCGGCAGTTATTATATTGTCGCAGATCATCGCACCGCCACAATTATTGACCAGCAAGCCTTTGTTAACAAAACCGCTTACTCCATTGTGGGCAAACATCAAAGCATCTCCAAGAAATCCCATATTGAAGGCATACGGCTTGTGCGCCTCATCCTGATTTAACATATATGCATCCCAATATTCGCTCATCGTACAGTTCACAACGCACTTGTTGTCGATATAATTGTCAGTAAAGCGCAATGCCTGCCCAAAATGCTGGAACGTAACGCCGTCCATATTCAGCGAAGCCCCGGACAGAATGCCATACATCAGATAGGCCTGCTCTCGACCGATGTCTTTCAACAGAGGCAGTGAGCTATTTCGCAGTCTCAAATTCTTTATTGAAGTTTCGCGAGTGGTATATTCTATCTCGCTACGAGGAACTATTATTTTTTTCCATTTCTCTGCGTCGTCCTCTGGATTTTCTACAATTACAACCCACTGTACATTTATCTCTATAAGATAATTATTTTCTTTGCAACTTTCACAATTATCATCAACCCCCTGCAGCCGCGACTTCAATCCTTCATAGTCAAACGCAGACACAAGCACCGTGCCGTATTTTGTCACTCCATCATAATCCCATTCAACACTGCTTGCACCACGGATATTTACCCCAAACGGAAGCTTTATGGTTCTTGCAATCCGATAATAGCCTCGCGGAATAAACACCTCGCCATATACAGCCATCCTCACCGCGCGCTCTATCGCATCCGCGCTACAGACCGAGCTGGCAGCCGAAGCCTCTCCGCACGACTTATAAGCCACCGCGCCGAACCATTGCGGATAGACGCGGTCGTTGAGCCAATCACCCTCAACCTTGACCTTCGAACCGAATATCTCCACAAGCGGGGCTTCTATCTGCGCGAAATCGCCCACAAGCGTACCGCTACCAATCACTGAATGCCGCTGCAAATGCAGCACGGAGTTCTGCCCTATGGTGAGACTTTTCTTCTCCAACAACGACAAGGCTTCGCTGCCTGCATATATCCGGCAGTTCTTGCCAATTGTCACATTGCTCGTCACTTCAAGGCAGCCGCCCTCTTTGATTTCAATGACCGTTCCATCGGCAAAGGTGAAACCCACATTAAAATCAACATGCACATCCTTGCCAACGACAATATGAACTCGCGGCACAATTGGAGTAATCTGCTCTATCGTTGAATTGGTAGTAATTTCAACCACATCACCTTCATGCCAAGAAGATGTATATATAAAATTTCTTCCCATCGCTTCTCTATCTGTTGGTTTGCAAAGCAAATATAAAGATTTAAGCCAAGCATTGAGCACATTAGCGTGTTAAAAAACGCTAAAGCGGGGCGACTCCTTGTGGAGTCGCCCCGCTATGTTGACTGCTACAATTGTTCGGTTAGAAACCCGCTGCGGCAGCGTGGTTAAGCGCTGTATAGATGCAGCTTGCAAGTCCTATAAGGATGATGCCTGCCACGCAGACCACCAGTCCGGCACGCTCGCTCCAATGGCTCTTGAACGTGGCGATTGGATTGTCGTTCGGATTGATGAACATCGCCTTCACTACAAGCAGATAGTAGTAGAGGGAGATAATCGTGTTGAGCAATGCTATGAACACGAGGACGTAGACGGCAACGCTTCCTCCCTCCAGCGCGCTGGAGAAGATGAAGAACTTGCTGAAGAAACCTGCGAACGGTGGGATACCGCCAAGTGAGAACATGGCGAGCATCATGGCGAACGAAAGTTTCGGATTGGTCTTGTAAAGTCCGTTATAGTCGGTCATGTCAACCTTGCCTGTGGCGTTCTCAATTGCCTGGATAACGCCGAAGGCTGCAAGGTTTGAAACTACATAGACAAGCACATAATAGCTCAACGACGCAACACCGGTGGCGTTGCACGCTATCACACCGAGCATGATGTAGCCGGCTTGCGAAATCGAGGAGAACGCAAGGAAGCGCTTCATGTTGGTCTGACGGATGGCGAAAAGGTTACCGAGTGTGATGGTGAGGATAATCAACGCGTAGAGCATCCATTCCCAAACCTGGCTGTAAACCGCACCGAAGGCTTGTGTCAAGACTACGAACGCTGCAAAGGCTGCCGCGCCTTTCGACACTACCGACAGATAGGATGTGACCGAGGTTGGCGCGCCCTGATATACGTCGGCGGTCCACAAGTGGAACGGAACAAGGGATATCTTGAATCCGATGCCGGCGATTACAAACGCCATAGCGACATAGAGCAGGAACTGCCCGTCGACAAGCATCACCGATGCAGCGATGTCGCTGAAATACAGAGAGCCTGTGAAGGCATAGACAAACGACAGTCCGAGCATATAGATTGCCGACGAGAAGACGGCTGTGAAAAGATATTTCACGGCTGCCTCGTGGCTCTCATACTGCTTCTTGTCAAACGCCGCCAACGCTGCCAATGGCAGTGAGGCTGTCTCAAGACCGATGACGAAGATAAGGAAATGGCGTGCCGACACCATAAGGTACATGCCGAACAATGTGACAAGCATCAACTCCAAAAATTCGCCGCGACGCACTGACTGCGTCTCGCTGTTGTTCCATTTGATGGACTGCAACAGGACGATAAACATACCGATGTTGAGAATATTCTTAATCGATGCTACAATAGGCGACGTTGCATACATCCCGGCAAATGCCTCGCCTGTCTGCTGCGGGGCGAAGAAGCCATAGACTGTGAAGGCGCCGAAAAGCACCAATGCGGTCACCGAGAGCGAACCCTGCACTTTCTTGCAACCGAAAGTATCGAACAGGAACACCAGAATGAACACGATGAGGAGTCCGAGTTCGTGGTGCATCAATAAAAACTGTGAATAATCCATAATTTCAATTTCTTTTATAGTCCGTTACTTTATTGTTACTGTGCATAAGTCATTATGTGTTCTACAATCGGACCGAAGCTGTCGCGAAGGATAAGGTTGGCCATATCCGGGAAACAGCCGATCGCTGCGATGGCGAGCATCAATGTGACGGTCGAGAACCGCTCATACCAATGTGCGTCGTCGAGCTCGCGGTGGTGTTCGTTCTGAACCTTGCCGAAGAGCAACTTGCCGACAACTCGCAGAATGTAGACTGCCGTAATCACAATCGACGTTGTGGTGACAATCGCAAACGTGTGACGGAAGAGGTTGCCGTCGCCGAGAACGGCGTTGTAGATTGTTGTGTTCTCAAACGAGCCGAAGAAGATGGTCATCTCTGCCACGAATCCGCTCAAGCCCGGCAAACCGAGCGATGCAAGACCGGCGATGATGTAGCCAACCGAAAGGAACGGCATTATCTGCATCAAGCCGCCCATCTCGCGAACGTCGCGTGTGTGTGTGCGGCCATAGATCATACCGATGAGGGCGAAGAACAACGCTGTCATCAAACCGTGTGAGAGCATCTGCATTACGGCACCGCTCATCGCTGTCTGGTTAAGCATCAGAATGGCGAAAAGCACCAAGCCGCAGTGGCTGACCGAAGAATATGCGTTGATATACTTCAAGTCGGTCTTGACACAGGCGGCAAACGCTCCGTAGACCACGCTGATACCCGTAAGAATCATGAATATCCAGCCGAGCTGCATGGCTGCATGAGGCATCAGATAGATGGCGATGCGGAAGCAGCCGTAGCCTCCAAGCTTCATCAACACGCCGGCGTGGAGCATTGACACCGCTGTAGGCGCCGATGCATGACCGTCGGGCGACCATGTGTGGAACGGGAACATCGCGCCAAGCACGCCGAATCCTACGAATGCGCAAACAAACAATGCGTTCTGCCAGTCGAGGTCTACGCCGTGTTGTGCAATCTCAACAAGGTTCATCGTATGGCCTGCGTGATAGTAGATGCCGAGGATGCTGATAAGAAGCAATGCCGAGCCGCCCATAAGCATAAGGGTCAGCTTCATCGCAGCATAGTTCTTGTTGCCGCTGCCCCACACTCCGATGAGAAGATACATCGGGATGAGCGCAACCTCATAGAACATAAACATTGTGAACAGGTCAATCGAGATGAAGAAGCCGAACACTCCGGTTGAAAGAAGGATGAACCAGAGGAAATACTCCTTTGTCAGAGGCTCGATTTTCCACGAAGCGAATGTGCCTGTAAACACGATGATTGCCGAAAGCATTATCATCAAGACGGAGATGCCGTCTACGCCAACTGCCAGATGGATGTTGAGCGGCTCAAACCACATATAACTGTCGGTGAAGAGCATCGGTGCGTCCGGATTGGCGGCACGCGCGCCTACAAACTCGTAGCAGAGATACGCCGCCGCAATCAGAAGCAGCGACGCACCGGTGGCTGCCACGGCGCGCACCTGCTTGACGTTGCGCGTCAGAAACAGCGCGCCGAGCGTCAGCACAGGAATTATAACGAATAAGAAAAGTATATTAAACATAACTTTATTTTTTATCTATTCCGTCAACTTTAAATTAATACTACGAATGTCACTGCCGCCAAAAGCAATGCGCCGATCAGGTAGACCCAAACATACATCTGGATGGATCCCGACTGAAGTTTGCGGATTGCGAAGGATGCGCGGTTTGTCACGGCTGCAAGGGCGTTCATCGTGCCGTCGACAATCGTATGGTCAAACCATGCGATGCTCTTACAGATGATGCCGAAGATGATTTTATGTGTGACAAACTGATAAATCTCGTCCATATAGAAGCGACGGTAAGCCGCACGGTGAAGGGTCTTCATCGAGCCGGCGATACGGTCGGGCATCGCGTTCTCCTTGCGGTAGAGCACTGTGGCAATCACGATGGCAACCACTGCCACTACTACGCTGGTGCCTGCCACGCCCATATCAAGATGGGTGATGAGTTCCTTGCCGTCGTAGGTGACGAAGCTGCCGAATGGAATGAAGCCTGCCACACACGAGATTACCGCAAGAATAATCAGAGGAAGGGTCATTACCCACTCGCAGTCGTGCGGTGTGTGGTGGCTGTAGTCTGGTTTGTTCCACCAGAAGATGCGGTAGTAAAGACGGAACATGTAGAATGCTGTCAAACCTGCCACTGCCGACATCCACACTCCCCAGAACGGACTGTACTGATAAGCGGCGACAAGAATCTCATCCTTACTGAAGAAGCCTGCAAACGGAGGTATACCTGCGATAGCGAGACATGCGATAAGGAATGCGATGTGGGTTATCGGCATATACTTGCGGAGGTTGCCCATGGCGTCCATCTCGTTGCTGTGCACCATGTGGATAATGGCGCCGGCGCAAAGGAAGAGCAAGCCCTTGAACATTGCGTGTGTAAACAAGTGGAACATTGACGCCATATAGCCTACGCCCTCGTGAAGTTCCGGACGGGCTACGCCGAGCGCCGTAAACATAAAGGCAATCTGTGAAATCGTTGAGAACGCGAGCACGCGCTTGATGTCGGTCTGCGCGCATGCCACAACTGCGGCATAAAGCGCGGTGACTGCACCGGTGACGGTAATCAGGTCGAGCACCTCCGGTGTGCCGAGATACATCGGGAACATACGTGCCACCAAGAACACACCGGCAACAACCATCGTTGCGGCATGGATCAACGCCGAAACTGGTGTCGGGCCTTCCATTGCGTCTGGAAGCCAGATGTGCAACGGGAACATAGCCGACTTACCGGCACCGCCGATGAAAATCAGAGCCAACGCCCACGATGCGGCTGAACAGCCCATAAACGTAACGCCTGCCGAGCTTGTGAGGATTCCCGTTGGGTTCGACATCAGCGACTTGAAGTCGAACGTGTCGCAATAGTAAGCCAAAAGCATTATACCGATGAGGAAGCCGAGGTCGGCGAAACGAGTCACGATAAACGCCTTCTTCGACGCTGCCACAGCGGCTGCCTTCTCATAGTAGAAGCCTATCAGAAGATATGACGACACTCCCACCATCTCGAAGAAGATAAACATCTGGAAGATGTTGGTGGCAACAACGAGTCCGAGCATCGAGAACGTAAACAATGAAAGGAACGCATAATAACGCTGGAATCCCTTCTCGCCGTGCATATAGCCGAGACTGTAGAGATGCACCATGAACGAAATCGTTGAAATAACGATAAGCATCATCGCCGAAATCGGGTCGATATAGATGCCGAGCGTCACCTTCAAGTTCTCGCCGAACGTAAGCCATGTGGCATCATAGACCACCTGAGCCTGGCGAACTCCGTCGACAATATACTCTGGGCTGAAAAAATAGCTCAACGCAACTCCATAAGCCACAACGGCTGTGACGAGCATAGAGAGCGTTCCGAAAATTCCCGCAGTCTGCTTAGGCATCTTCATGCCTACAAGGCCGAGCACGAAAAACGTGAACAACGGCAGCAGAATTGTGATTATTGATAATGACAAGTCCATGAGCTTAATATTTCATTTTAGTTAAACTTTGGATATCAACATTCTTCACTGCGCGGAATATGTTGATCACAATCGCAATCGCCAAAGCTGTCTCTGCCGCCGCGATGGCTATCGCGAACAGGGCGAAAAACATTCCCTCCATCTGCCCTGGGAAAAAAGAAAGCGGTTGAAAACCACAAAGTTGATGTCAACAGAGTTGAGCATCAATTCCAAAGAGATAAGGATGGCGATCAAATTCTTACGGGTGATAAAACCGTAAACGCCGCAGGCGAACATCACCAGACTCGGCACCAAATAATAAAGCATTGTCAAATCCATTGCAATTATCTTTTACGGGCGATTACCACACCACCGATTATACATGCCAATAACAACACACTGATTGCCTCAAAAGGCAAAAGATACTCAAACTTCTCGGTGCCAAGCAAGGCATGTCCGATTTTCTCCACCGTCACATCGCTGGTCGTCGACAGCAATGACGCTGTCTCTCCACCAAAGAATGAGAACAAGGCGTAGCCACATACGGCAACACCGGCAAGGGCTGCGATAAGTCCGAGTGTTTTACGTTTGGATGCCAAACGCTCGGCATTGTTGCCGGGTTTGCTTGTGAGCAGAATCGAGAATACGAACAGCACCAAGATACCGCCTGCATACACTGCTATCTGAACCGCGCCGAGAAACTCATATCCTAATTGGAAATAGAGTGCCGCCGTGGCAAAAAGAGTGAAAAGCAAGTAAGTGGCCGAACGCAGGATTTTGCGCGAAGTAACCGACAAAACCGAGAATACGATGATTGACAGTGCAATCACGCAATACACGATTGAATTACCTACTACATTCATATATACTTTATATTAATTTTTCTCTGTTGTTTCATTTTTAGGTGCCTCGGCGGCTTTCGCCTCCGCTGCTTTGGCTGCGGCCTCTTCCTTGGCCTTCTGCTGCGCCTTCCAAACCTCTACTGGGTCTTTTTCCGGAAGATAATTCAGCTGTTTCACAAGTTTCGAACGCGTATAAACCGCATGCTCAAACTTGTTGGTGAAGTGGATTGCGTGGTGCGGACATGCCGAAACACACATCTGGCAGAACGTACAACTGCCAAGGTCGTACAAATATTTCACCAATACTTTTTTCTTCTTCCCGTCGGGCAGCTCCACCATCTTCGATTCGATGTGGATTGTCTGGTTCGGGCAGTTCATTTGGCACAATCCGCAAGCAATACACTTGTGGTTGCCTTTTTCATCATAGATGAGCTCCAACGTGCCACGAAAACGTTCGCCTACCGGCAAATTGTCTCTGTTGTCAGGATATTCCTCCGTCACCTTCTTCGTGACGAACTCCTTTCCTGTCACTTCCATTCCCTTCAAAAGGCTGACCATACCTTTGCCTAATCCGGTGAAGTAATCTTTTACACTACTCATAACTCTATTGTGTTCAGTCAACTGTTTTTTCTCATACCGGCATTCATAAAAATTCATTAAAAACATCCGGAAGGAGGTCCGGTATGTTTGCCTCCTTCCCGATGTTGTCTGTCATGTACTATTTCTCAACCTGGCCGCCGAGTATGTCGAGCAATTCTGTCGTAATACCCTGCTGACGCAGCTTGTTGTATTCCAATTTCAGAGAGTCGTGCAGCTTTACTGCATTGTCGTTGGCACTCTGCATTGCCATCACGCGCGCTGCCTGCTCTGAGGCGGCGTTCTGCCCAAACACTTCCTGCACAAGCGACAAAACGTAGAGCGGCAGAATAGCGTTATAGATCCGGTTGGCGTCGGGTTCGAAAAGATACGGACGGTTTGTCGGGCCATCGGCTTTGCCGAAGGATTCTGCCGACACTGGCAGCAACTGCTGCACGGTGAGCCGCTGCTTGCCTGCCGAAAGAAACTTCATCGACACCACCTCTACGCGGTCGGTCTTGCCGCCGACATAGTCGGCTTTAAGAGTGTCCACAAGACGGCGGATGCCGTCGATGCCCGATTTCGGACTGACTTCGGTGCGCTCAACCGAAACACCGTCGCCGGCGACAACAGCGGATGCCTTGACAATCTTCTTGCCCACTGGCACCACGTTTATCATTACCGACGGGTTGGCTTTGCGCAATTCATTGATATGTCGGAGCAAGCCCTTGAAGATGTTGATGTTGTAAGCGCCGCAGAGACCCTCGTCGCTGCCAAGCACCACTATTGTCACCGTCTTCACGTCTCGAACGTCAGTCAACTCGGAAGTATACTCGGCGTCGGTCTGCATAAGGTTGCCCATTATGCCCTGAAGCTGATTGCGGAATGGCACCAAGCGGCTCAAATTCTGCTCCGCCTTGTGCATCTTTGCCGATGAAATCATCTTCATGGCGCCGGTGATTTTCTCCGACGACGCCACCGAACCGATTCTTCCCTTAAGTTCTCTTAACGTTGACATTACCTAATTCCGTTTCTTTATTGAGCATATTTAGCAGAAACTGCCTTGGCGGTCTCGGTCAGAATGCCCTCTACCTCGGCGGTCAACTGACCTGAACGAAGCACGTCGAGAACATCCGACTTGTGTCCTGCCTGCAGCATCTGGATAAACTCTGTTTCAAACTCTGCGACTTTGTCCATCGGCACTGCCGACAGCAGTCCGCGCGTTCCGCAGAAAATCACGGCAATCTGCTCCTCCACGGCCATCGGATGATACTGCGGCTGGATGAGCAGGCGTTCGTTCTTGCGTCCCTTGTCGATTGTGCGCGCCGTAACGGGGTCGATGTCGCCGCCAAACTTGGTAAACGACTCCAACTCGCGGAACTGCGCCTGGTCAATCTTCAATGTGCCGGCAATCTTCTTCATCGCCTTGATCTGAGCGTTGCCACCAACACGCGACACCGAAATACCGACATTGATCGCCGGACGGATACCGCTGTTGAACAAGCCCGACTCAAGGAATATCTGACCGTCGGTAATTGAAATCACGTTGGTCGGGATATACGCCGACACGTCGCCGGCCTGAGTCTCGATGATTGGAAGCGCCGTGAGTGAGCCGCCGCCCTTGACGATGGGCTTCAGTGCCTCCGGAAGGTCGTTCATGCTCTTTGCAACCTCATCGTTGTCGATAATCTTCGCTGCTCGCTCCAACAAACGTGAGTGCAGATAGAAGATGTCGCCTGGATAAGCCTCACGTCCCGACGGACGCTTCAAAATCAACGACAGCTCGCGATAAGCCACCGCCTGCTTCGAAAGGTCGTCGTAAACAATCAGCGCGTCGCGGCCGCTGTCGCGGAAAAACTCGCCGATAGCCGCGCCGGCAAACGGTGAGTAATAGCGCATCGCAGCTGAGTCGCTCGCCGATGCCGCCACAACAACCGTATAGTCCATAGCGCCATATTTCTTCAGCGTGTTGACAAGCGAAGCAATCGATGAAGCCTTCTGTCCGATAGCCACATAGATGCAATAAACAGGCTTGCCCTGCTCATAATTCTGACGCTGGTTGATAATCGTGTCGATAGCGATGGCGGTCTTGCCAATCTGACGGTCGCCGATGATAAGCTCGCGCTGACCGCGGCCGATAGGAATCATCGAGTCGACTGCCTTCAAGCCAGTCTGAAGCGGCTGCTTCACTGGCTGACGGAAGATTACGCCAGGAGCCTTGCGGTCGAGTGGCAGACGCATCAAAGAGCCCTCGATGGGTCCTTTGCCGTCAACCGGCTCGCCAAGAACGTTGATCACACGGCCCAACAGTCCTTCGCCCACAGGTATTGATGCGATTTCACCAGTGCGGCGAACCGACATGTTCTCGGTCACTTCATTGACTTTGTCAAGAAGCACAACGCCCACGTTGCTCTCCTCAAGGTTCATGGCAACACCCGTAGCGCCGTTGTCAAACACCACGAGCTCGTTTGCCTCCACATTGTCGAGACCATAGACGTGAGCCACACCGTCGCCAACGTTGAGCACTGTGCCAACCTCCTCAAACTGAGCCTTGCCTTTAAGGCCGTCGAGTTGCTGCTTCAGTATGTCTGAAATCTCACTTGGGTCAATCATTTTTTATTTCTTACTTAGAAGTTTTAAACGCAATTTTCTTAAATCATTGCTCATCGAAGCGTCGAGCACCTCGCCGTCGACACGCACAGTGAAGCCTCCGATAAGGGAAGCGTCGACGCGCTGACGATATTCAAGGGTGCGGCCCTTCAGATGAGTTTGCACGGAGTCCTTGATTTTGTCCATGACAGCCTGGCTGAAGCTCGACGCTGTGGCAATCTCAACCTGTGAAATCTTGTTGACATCGCGATAGCGCTTGCCATAAGCCAGTGCCATTGAGCGTATGAAGGATTCCCGTCCATGGCTGAAAACGAGTTTGAAAAACTTGTCCAGACACCCGTCGTTCTCCGCGCCCGACGCAACAAGCAGCAGCTGCTGCTTGTCGGCAAGCGGAAGAAACGGATTTTCCACCGCGCGCGACATCTGCGGATGCGCCTCATAGCCGGCGGCAAGACGCTCCGTCTGCTCATAGACGGCGGCGGCTTTGCCTGCTTCCTCGGCATAGAGGTGCAGCGCTTTGGCATAGCGGCTCGGAATCAGTCCTTCATTCATCTTTTACGATTTAAATTATTATCAATTTTTCGTTTCAATCTCATCCAGCAATTTGTCTACAAGCTGCGACTGAGCTTTTTCGTCAGCCATATGCTCACGGAGCAACTTCTCCGCAATCTGAATGGCGAATGTGCTAACCTCGTTGCGGAATTGCAGCTCGGCTTCCTTGCGCTCCTGCTCTATCGACACCTTAGCGGCTTCCATCACCTTGTTGGCCTCGACCGTTGCGGCTTCCTTGGCCTCCTCAATGATTTGTGCCTTCATTCGTGCCGCCTCGCGCAGAATCTCCGCCTGCTGCTTTTGCGCCTCAAGGATAAACTTGTCCGCCTCAGCCTTCGCATTGTCGACATGCTCCTTGGCCTCCTCTGCATATGCAACGCCCTTGTCGATCAAGTCGGCACGATCTGTCATCATTTTGATGATGGCAGGCCATGCAAACTTGCCAAGGAGGACGCACAGCAGCACGAAGACCACAAACATCCAGAATACCAAGCCAAATGCAGGCGTAAACAGTTCCATCTCTTAAGTTGTGCTTGATTAGATGAACAACGAAAGTACACAAACAATCACACCGAACAACGCCACACCCTCAACAAGGGCTGCGATGACGATCATATTACTACGAATGTCGCTTGCCGACTCCGGCTGACGGGCAATTGCCTCCATAGCGGCTGCACCGATCTTACCAATACCGATACCTGCAGCGATGGCTGCGATTGCTGCACCAAGACATGCACCCATTTTGTCAAGTCCCAAAGACATAACTGCTTCAGCAGCCTGCGCTAAAATCATTCCTAACATAGTAATTAAATTTTTAAATTGTTATTTTTTGTTTTTTTATTTTTTATTGGTTATGCGGCCTCCACCTCTTTTTTATCGTGATGCTCCGGCTCTGCCACAGCAAGAGAGATGAATAGCGTCGAAAGCATTGTAAACACAAACGCCTGAATGAAACTTACAAGCACATCCAGTAGAAGCATAAACAATGAGAAGAACACCGATACGGCGGTTGCGGCAGTCGTAACTCCCGCGCCAAACGGTGCGAAGATAAATATCAACAGCGTCAGCACTATCACTATCATATGACCGCCCATCATATTGGCGAACAGACGGACACAGAGTGCCGCCGGCTTGGTGAATATTCCAAAAAGCTCGATTACAGGCATGATTGGCAACGGAAACTTTAGTGCCAATGGCACGTCAGGCCAAAAAATGTCTTTCCAATAATGCTTGTTGCCTTTTATGTTGGTCACGACAAACGTGCATACGGCAAGAACAAGCGTCACGGCTATATTGCCGGTTAGATTGGCGCCTCCTGGAAATATTACTGCCAAACCCAACAGGTTCATAGTGAAAATGAAGAAAAACGCCGTCAGCAGAAACCCTGCAAACTTGGGAGCCTTCTCTCCGAGTGTGTTCTTAAGCACGCCGTCGTAGATAAACCCGATGAGTGCCTCTACGGCGCCCATTCCCTTGCGGGGGGCTTTCATGCCGTTGCGCTTGTAATAGCGCACCAGCGACAGCATTACCGACAACACTATCAGTGCGGCTACTATCAATGCTGCAACGTCCTTGGTTATCGACAAGTCGACCGGACGAAACTCTTTGCCGTCTGCCGCCACTTGCACCACCTTGCCGCTGTTGTCGCCCTCCGAGGCTATGCGGTAGACAACGCCATCGCCGGCGTCATAAGACTCTCCGCCTGTAACCCTCGAAGAACTGAACACGTGCCAGCCGCCACGATTGTCGTTGACAATCACAGGCAGCGGAATGCGGTGCTCGTGTGAGAAAGGAACTTCCCAGCCGTAAGCGTCGCCGAGGTGCTCGAAAATGATTTCCTGAAGGTTCATTCCGCCCTCGTCATCCTTTCCGTCGCCCGACTTTGACGAGGCCTGCATCGGCAACGCCAACGCAAACATCATCAATACCATTATGGCAAGTACTTTCTTCATATTACTAATAGATACATACTGACACCACATTGCGGTCCACATCAACGATTCCTCCGGCAATATCCATCGTCTCGCGCTGCGCGTTGTCGGCTCTTTGATATTCAATAGTGCCTTTGGTCAGCGCCGACACAAGGGAGGCATGGTTTTCAAGCACGGTGAAAAGTCCGGACTCCCCCGGAAGTGTCACCAACGAAACCTGTCCGTCAAACAGAATCTGTTCTGCAGAAATCACTTTTAGTGTCATCTCGTTTGTTTTTATTATTGGTCAATCTCAGCAAGCAGTTTCTTGCCCTTCTCGATAGCCTCGTCGATGGTGCCGACATTGAGGAATGCCTGCTCCGGATATTCGTCGACTTCGCCGTTGAGAATCATCTTGAAACCGCGGATTGTCTCGCTCAGTGGCACCATAACGCCCGGAAGTCCGGTAAACTGCTCGGCAACGTGGAACGGCTGCGAGAAGAAACGCTGCGCACGGCGTGCACGGGCCACAACGAGTTTGTCCTCGTCTGAAAGCTCGTCGACACCGAGAATGGCGATGATGTCCTGAAGCTCATTGTATTTCTGAAGCAGCTGCTTTACTGCCTGAGCCACATTGTAGTGCTCCTCGCCGATGATGTTCGGGTCGAGAATACGCGATGTTGACTCCAGCGGGTCGACAGCTGGATAGATACCAAGCTCCGAAATCTTTCGGCTAAGCACGGTGGTGGCGTCCAAGAAGTTGAACGTAGTTGCCGGTGCCGGGTCGGTCAAGTCATCGGCCGGCACATAGATTGCCTGAACCGATGTGATGGAACCCTGCTTCGTCGACGTGATTCGCTCCTGGAGAGCGCCCATCTCCGACGCAAGCGTTGGCTGATAGCCAACGGCCGACGGCATACGACCCAAAAGGGCAGACACCTCAGAACCGGCCTGCGTGAAACGGAAGATGTTGTCGATAAACAGAAGAATATCCTTCGATCCTCCATCCTGGTCACGGAACTGCTCGGCTACGGTCAATCCTGAAAGCGCAACACGCAAACGGGCGCCAGGAGGCTCGTTCATCTGTCCGAACACAAGGGCAATCTGCGACTTCTTCAAAGCCTCGGCGTCGACATCCTCGATGTTCCACTCGCCTTTTTCCATGCCCTTCATAAACTTGTCACCGTATTTCAAGACTCCGCTCTCGAGCATCTCGCGCAGAAGGTCGTTGCCCTCACGCGTACGCTCGCCGACGCCTGTAAACACGGAGAAACCGTTTTGTCCGATGGCGATGTTGTTGATAAGCTCCATGATAAGCACGGTCTTACCCACTCCGGCACCACCAAACAAACCAATCTTGCCACCTTTCAAATAAGGCTCCAAGAGGTCAATCACCTTGATTCCCGTATAAAGAATCTCAGAACTGATCGACAAATCGTCAAACTTCGGCGCCGGCTGGTGGATAGGACGGCGATTCTCGTCCGACAAGGCTGGCAAATGGTCGATTGGCTGACCGATAACGTTCAGCAATCGTCCTTTGACCTGTTCTCCCGTCGGCACTGAAATCGGTTGTCCCATATTCTCAACCTCCATTCCGCGTCGAAGACCATCAGTCGCATCCATTGCGACGCATCTCACCGTCTGCTCACCGATGTGCTGCTCCACTTCGAGCAACAAGTCGGTGCCGTCTGGACGACCCACCTTCAACGCTGTGTAGATTGGCGGAAGGTCGTTTTTGTCGATGTCGAATGACACGTCGACCACAGGTCCGATTACCTGTGTGATCTTTCCTTTGTTGTTGGTCATTTCGTTTTACAATTAATAAACTTTTTATTTACTCTCTCTCAAAAAATAAATCTCTTACAAACTAAGTCCGAATGCTACCACAATGAGCATCAACACGAGGTTGAACAAATTGATTGGCAACAGATATTTCCACTCGAACGCAAGCAACTGGTCAATACGCAGACGAGGGAACGTCCATTTGAACCAGATGATGATAAACGACAACGCTACTGCCTTGGCTACAAACCATACTACCGACGGGATATAGTCCATCACGGCGTTGAAGCCTTCCCATCCCGGGATGTGCAGCGGCATCCATCCTCCGAAGAAGAGCAGAGTTGCCACGCCCGAAACGATGAAGAGGTTAAGATACTCGGCGAGGTAGAACAGTCCGAAGTGCAGACCCGAATACTCTGTGTGGTAACCGGCTGTAAGCTCTGACTCTGCCTCTGGCAAGTCAAACGGACCGCGGTTGGTTTCTGCCGTTCCGGCAATCATATAGACGATAAATGCTATGACGGCGGGAATGTGGCCCTGGAAAATGAACCAAAGGTCTTTCTGTCCCTCTACCAGACCGGTAACCGACATTGTGCCGCTGAGCAGCACGATTGTCATGATCGACAAGCCGATAGACAACTCATAGCTAATCATCTGCGCGCCGCTTCGAAGTGCGCCGATAAGCGTATACTTGTTGTTTGACGACCATCCGGCGAGCAGAATGCCGAGCACTCCTATCGATGAAACGGCGGTAAGGAAGAAGATGCCGATATTGAAATCAATAATCTGCAAGCCTTTTCCCCATGGAAGAACCGCGAATGCGGCAAACGACGCCACAATCACAAGGAACGGTGCCAAGTTGAAAAGAAACTTGTCGATATTGTTGAGCGGAATCAACTCCTTAATAAGAATCTTGAACATATCGGCGAAACTCTGGAGCAAGCCGAGCGGACCTACGCGGTTCGGGCCGAGACGACACTGGAACGCGCCGCAGACCTTACGCTCAAAATATATGTAGAACAGCGCCAACAATGCATAGACCACCAAAAGCCCGACACCGATAAGCACACATTCGACCACAGTGGTTGCCCATGCCGGCATGAAGCCGTTGAGCAGATTGTCAAACCATTCTGTGACTACTTTGAAGTCAAAAATCATATCTTTAAATTTTCTTTGTTACTCAATCTGTTATCTTTATCTGTCGATTTCAGGCACCACATAGTCGAGCGATCCGCCAATCGTAATCAAGTCGGCAATCTTCTCGCCGCGGGTCAAGTGGTCGACAACGCCGGCAAGACGCAGACATGTGCCGTTGACCTTCATGCGGTAAGGCGACTTCTCGCCCTTGCTGTCGATATAAACACCGAAAATGCCTCGGCATGCCTCAACTTCCTGATACCAATGTCCTTCCGGAAGCTTGATAATCTTCGGCACCTTAGCGCAATAGTCTCCCTCTGGGATATTGTCGACAAGCTGCTCAAGAATCTTGCACGACTGCTCAATCTCTTTCAAGCGCACCAAGTAGCGGTCGAACGAGTCGCAGCCGTCAAGCACAACCTGCTCGAAATCAAGCTCGCTGTAGATGGAGTACGGATTGGTCTTGCGGAGGTCGCACGCCCAGCCCGAAGCACGTCCCGACGGACCTGCCACACCATAATCCACAGCATCTTCCTTCGACAGCACGCCCACACCTTTCAGACGGTTCTGGAAGATGATGTTGCCGGTCACAAGCTGATGGTATTCTTTCAAGCGCTCAGGCATGATTGCCAAGAACTCTTTCACCTTTTCCTGGAATGTTGGATACAGGTCGGCACGCACACCACCGATAGTGTTGTAGTTGAACGACATACGGGCTCCGGTTGTTGCCTCAAGGATATCGAGGATTGTCTCACGCTCACGCATGCCGTAGAACAGCGCGGTTGTGGCGCCAAGGTCCATACAGTAGGTTCCGAAGAACAACAGGTGGCTGGCGATACGCGACAACTCGTCGACCATCACGCGGATCACCTGCGCGCGGCGGGGCACCTCGATGCCGAGAGCCTTTTCGATGCAGGCGCAGACGCAATGCTCGTTGGGAAGCGCCGAGAAGTAGTCCATACGGTCGTAGAAGTGGATGGTCTGCGGATATGTGAGTTTTTCGCAAAGCTTCTCCACTCCGCGGTGGATATAACCGCAATAGAGGTCGATTTTCTTCACTTCCTCTCCGTCGAGCGACGTGCGGAAGCGGAGCACGCCGTGGGTTGCTGGGTGCTGCGGACCGATGTTCACGACAAATTCCTCCGGGCTGAAGATTGTAGCAGTCTTTTCTGTCACATTGCCTTCAGCATCTTCTACGTATGTAACTGTCGTGTCGTCGGTCTTCTCGTGATAAAGACGGATCGGATTGATTTCCGGATTCTCGTCGTAGTCCTTTCTTAAAGGGAAACCCACCCAGTCATTGCGCAGATACAAGCGGCGCATGTCAGGGTGGTTGATGAATTTTATGCCATAGAAGTCATACACTTCACGCTCTTCCAGACGGGCAATTTCCCACACGTCATAGACACTGTGAAGCATCGGGTTCTCACGGTCGGTTGTTGTCACTTTAACCGAAACCATAGAATAGTCGGATGTCGACTTTATATAATAGGTGCAGCCCAGAGCGTCGCCCCAGTCCTCTCCTACTACACATGCCAGCCAGTCGTAACCGGCTTTCTTCAATGTCTCGGCAACGGTGTGCCATTTTGCGTCGGGAACGACGGCCAATGCCACTTCGTTTTCCTCAAATACGGCTTCCGGACAAACCTTGCCTATTATTTCTTGTATATTTACCATACCTTAATATCTTATTCTTGTACGTGTTCCTCTTTCGCTATCTCTGGGTTCTCGCGGAAGAAGTCTTCGCGCGTGCGCTTGCGGTTCACTCCGCCAAAGAATTTTTCCACCTTGACTTTGCGCTGAAGCTGCATCAAGCCGTAGAACATCGCTTCCGGACGAGGAGGACATCCCGGGATGTAGACATCCACCGGAACAACCTTGTCAATACCAGTAACCACGTGGTAGGAGTTTTTAAACGGTCCGCCCGAAATCGCGCAACCACCAACCGCGATTACATATTTCGGCTCGGCGAGCTGCTCATACAAGCGGCGGAACACCGGCGCCATACGATGCACGATTGTACCCGCAACCATCATAAAGTCGGCCTGGCGTGGGCTTGAACGTGCCACCTCAAATCCGAAACGCGCCATGTCGTAGCGCGCGGCGCCAAGCGAGATGAACTCAATACCGCAGCAGCTTGTGGCAAACGTCAGCGGCCACAAAGAATTGCTGCGACCCCAGTTGATCAACTCATCAAACTTGCCTACTACTACGTTCTGTCCGTTTTCCTTCAGCTCGTTGACCAAGTTCTCGATATACTCGTTGTCGTTGAAGTCTTCCCACTTCATTCCTTTAATCTTTACTTCCACTGCAACGCTCCTTTCCGCCATGCGTAAGCAAGGCCTAAGATGAGTACAAACAGGAACACACACACTGCGAGAATGCTCTCGACGCCCATACCTTTGGCAATCACCGCCCACGGAAACAGGAACACTGTCTCGACGTCAAACATCAAGAACAGAATGGCAAACAGATAGTAGCCCACCTTGAACTGAACCATACTGTCTCCTCGGGTAGGGATACCGCACTCATAAGGCTCGCCTTTTTGCGGAGCATATGAGCGTGGGCCTATCAACGCTGCCGTCGTCAAGCCCAAAACCACCAGTGCGACACCGGTGAGGACGGCTACCAAAGCCGTCGAGGTACTTTCGATACCAAATATTGACAAATCCATATCTAAAAATTACTTATAATTTCTATGTTAAACAATGCGCACAATACGGATTAACACACTAAGAACCAGCCGACAAAGCCGGCGGTCGTCAGTTTGTTCCCCTATTCTGCGCTTTTAAGCCGTGCAAATATAGCAATTCTTTTGCTTAAAAAGGCATTAATTTTCAATTAATTCTCATCGCATCGACAAAAAAGCACTCATTCACCCCGTGCCGCAAAATCACCAAATCTTGTGATTGCGTGATTCGTAATGTTTTTGTTCCTTTGCAGCCGAAAATCAGTTACGTTTTGAAAGTTAGAATAATCATTTTCGCAACCGCCTCTCTGCTGGCTTCCGACGCCTTCGCCGCACCAGCGAAGGCTGGATTCGACGCCAACCAATACGGCGACTCTATCATAAATCTGAAAGAAATCTCGGTGATTGCCGCCAAGCAGTCGGCCGACGCGGAAACAGCGGGTTCGGCGTCGACTCTGATATCAAGGGCGCAAATCGAAAGGCTCAACATCGCCAACGCTCGCGACGCAAGCTCGATTGTGCCAAACTTCTACATCCCTGAATACGGGTCGCGCATCACGTCGTCAATCTACGTGCGCGGAATGGGCGCTCGCATCGACCAGCCTGTAGTGGGGTTGGTGGTCGACAACGTGCCGGTGCTCAACAAGGACAACTACGACTTCGACATAGCCGACATCGAGAGCCTGCAGATGCTGCGCGGTCCGCAAAGCACTATGTACGGACGCAACACGATGGGCGGCGTGGTGTCGATACGCACTCTGTCGCCGCTTTCACACCAAGGCTGCCGGCTGCTGCTTGAATACGGCAAGGAGAACACAACGAAAGCGTCAGTGTCGCACTACAGCCGGCCATCGCGGTCGTTCGGAGTGGGCGGCAACGTTTCGGTCTACCACACCGACGGCTTTTTCCGCAACCTTAACAACGGCAAAACCTGCGACAAGGAGACATCGGGAAGAGCCATGCTCAAACTGGCGTGGAAGCCGTCCGACCGCTTTATAATGGAGAATATGGCGGCGGTGTCGATAAACCGGCAGGGCGGCTATGCCTACGAGTTTGCCGACACGCGCGAGATAAACTACAACGACACGTGTTTCTATCGCCGCACGTCGGTAATCGACGGTCTGACAATGAAATGGCGTGGCGAGAACGTTGAGCTGACAAGCAGCACGAGCTATCAGTTCATCGACGACAATATGACACTCGACCAGGACTTCCTGCCGTTATCGTATTTCACTATAACACAGAAGAAGACGGAGCATGCAGCCACGCAGGACGTGATTGTCAGCGGATCGGCTTCCGACGGCAAACTGCGATGGATAGGCGGCGCGTTCGCTTTCTACAGACACATGAAGATGCTGGCACCGGTCACGTTCAAGGACTATGGCATCGAGTCTCTGATTGCGGGAAAATGGAATGAGATGAACCCATACTACCCCATCGTCTGGGACGAGGACAGCTTCGTGCTCGGCTCGGGATTCACTATGCCGTCGGCGGGAGCGGCAGCCTACGGCGAGGTGTCGTATGCGACCCGCAGGTTTACACTGGTGGCGGGCTTGCGATTCGACTACGAGCAGTCGCGGCTCGACTACACAAGCGACTGCTCGACGAGCTACACCGTGATGCAGCGCGCCGACGACGGCTCGCTCAGCCCTTATGCGTTCCACCCCGTGGAAATCCACAACGGCGGAAGCCTGAAGCGGTCGTTCACGCAGCTGCTGCCCAAAATCTCTGCCTCATACTCAATCCCATCGCGCCACGAGGCGAAAGTAAGACTGACTGTTGCCAAAGGCTACAAGGCGGGAGGATTCAACACGCAGATGTTTTCCGACGTGCTGCAGCAGCAGCTGATGGAGAGCATGGGCATCGGACGCCGCTACGATGTGGACCAGGTGGTGGGCTACAAGCCTGAAAACAGCTGGAACGCCGAATTGGGAGCTTTGATAAAGACTGCCGACAAACAGTTTTCGGCAAGCGCCACGGCTTTCTACATCTACTGCCGCGACCAGCAGTTGACGGTGTTTCCCGAAGGCGACATTACAGGACGCATAATGACCAATGCCGGAAAGGCGCGCAGCGCTGGCATCGAGGTGTCGGTTGCCTACAGCCCGGTGGAACGGCTGACGCTCAACGCTGCTTACGGATATACCAACGCTAAGTTCTTAGAGTTCAACAACGGCAAGGAGGACTACTCTGGACGTTTCGTGCCCTACGCTCCGCAAAACACCATTTTTGCCGCTGCAAACTATCTTATCCCCGCGCAGTTCGGACCGCTGCGCTACATCTCGACGGGACTGTCGACACAGGGCATCGGCAAAATCTACTGGAACGAAGACAACTCTACGGCACAGAACCTATACTTCAAGCTCGACGCGAGCGTCAAACTTATCTGCAACAAGTTTTCCGTGGATTTATGGGCAAAAAACATCACCGCCACGCAGTATTCCACGTTCTACTTCGTTTCCATTCAGCACGAGTTCCTGCAACGAGGCAAACCCGTGCAGTTTGGAGCTACTCTGAGAGTGAATATTTAAGAACATAAAAACTATAATTACAATGAAGAAATTAATTTCTCTTTTCGCCATTCTCGCAATGGTGTTCTCAATGCAGTCATGCATCAATTCAGGCGACACTCCCGACGCAACACAGACAATTGCGCTGAAGGGCTACAACCACATCCACGAGCCTGCCAAAGTCGACGCGCCTCTGCGCAACAAGGCGGCAAAATACGAAATGGACATCAACCTTTCACAAATGACGATGACACTCAAAGCAACCGGCGCCATTGAGAGCGACGGAGAGGAAATCTCGCTCGTGTTCAACAACATCGCATTGAAATACGACAAGACCAACGGAGGCTTCTCCTTCTCTCTTCCGGAGGCAACCCCTGTTGCAAGCGACGGCAACAACTACAAGGTGACCGACCTCAACGGTTCAATCGCAGCTTACGCTCTAAGCAACTCAACAGCATCGTCGATGGTCACCGCCATCACAGTGTTGCAGATCAGCTATACGGTCAACGACAAATACGACATTTTCGCCACGCTTCAGACATCGACAAGCGCGACACCGGAAATCTACTACACCAACTGTTCTACAACGACATCGGCTGAGGGCATCGCTCCGTTTACAACAACCGTGACAACATATCTCGTAAACTTCATCACGTCGACAAAGGCAAACGTGACCATCGTTTCAGCTCAGTTCGCACAGAGAATGCCGCAGATGACGATGGTGTTCCCCGGTGTTGATGTCGAGATGACGGCTTCAGGCTACGTATTCAAAGCCGACGAGCTGATTCCGAAAATCAGCGACACTCCGATGCCAAGCTACAAAGTGACAAACTTCCGCATGGAAACATCCTCAAAGGGCGCGGTTGCAAGCGTTGCGTTCAACTGCAACATCAAAGGCTTGAACTATTCCGTTGCAGCAATGGGCAAACTGCTGCCTTCTGCCAAGCAAAACTCTGAGAAATAAGCATCTGCAATAAAATAGTCAAAACGGCATATCCTGTTGCGGATGTGCCGTTTTGACTATTTTAAAGTTTTTTATAATCTGATTTATTTCTAAATTTGGATATTTCTGCAAAAATAGCGTACCTTTGAAACATATTATGCTCATCGACGATACTGAAATAGTCAAAAGGCTTCACGACCCGAAACAATGCAGGGAGGCATTCACTGAGATCATCAAGACCTACAGCGAGCCACTCTATTGGCAAATACGACGCATGGTGATGAACCATGACGACGCCAACGACTTGCTGCAAAACACGTTTCTGAAGGCTTGGTCAAACATAGAGAACTTCCGCGGCGACGCGAAGCTCTCCACCTGGCTGTATAAAATCGCCATCAACGAGTCTATTACGTTCATCAACAAGGAAAAGCAGAAACAAAACATTTCAATCGACGATGACGACTCGTTTCTCGTAAACTCGCTCGAAAGCGACCAATGGTTTGACGGTGACGAGCTGAAACTGTTGCTGCAAAAAGCCATCGCAACCCTGCCCGAGAAACAGCGCATGATTTTCAACATGAAGTATTTCGACGAGATGAAATATGAGGACATGTCGGAAATCCTCGGAACCACGGTGGGCGCGCTGAAAGCTTCATACCACCACGCTGTAAAAAAAATTGAACTTTTTTTCTCGCAGAATTAAACCATACGGCATTAACTAAGTCAAAACGGTACTATGGACAAAAAAAGCGACATATTAACCAAAGTTGGCAAAGATGCGGGTTTCAATGTGCCCGAAGGCTATTTCGCTGATTTTGCGAAGAAAATGGCTGCATCACTGCCCGAAAAGCAGATTCCTGCCAAGCGGAAGCCTACGCGTTGGTTGCGTATCCGTCCGTATGTCTACATGGCGGCTATGTTTGCCGGTGTATGGTGCATGGGATATCTGTTCAAAGATTTGAAGACTCGCAGTGGCGAAATCGCCGCCGAAGGTCAGATTGCAGAAGCGATGAAGGACAAAGACATGTGGAATGAACTGGAAAAATCCGGAACAGTGTCTATCGACGACCTTCTGAACGACACAATCGGCATTGACACTTCAATGGATTTCGACACTACGGCAAACTAATTTAAAAATCGACATGATCCGCAAATCAACCCTTATCTCTTTTCTTATCGCAATAATCCTTGCGCCCTGCGCTCTGGCGGCTCAAAGCACGGCGGCTCAACGGGCGAGATGGATGGAGCAAATAAGAAAAACTAAATTTGAATTCTTCACCAAAGAGGTGAATCTATCAAAAGAGCAGCAAAACCAACTGTTTCCGCTATATGAGGAAATGGAAAAGACCATCTACAAGATGAACAGAGAAGCGGAGGCTCTGATGAAAAAAACGGCTGCCGACACAAATGCATCCGAAACTGAATTTGAAGCGGCGGCGACAGCAATGGCTAAAACCACTCTACAACAGGGTGAGATTGAATTGGATTATTTCAACAAGTTCAGCAAATTCCTGTCTAAAAAGCAACTTTTTCTGCTAAAGCAGGCGGAAGAAAAATTCACCCAATATTTGCTGAAACAACGACGCTCGAAATAACAAATCGAAACAGACATGGCACAAAGCGCTTCTTGCATAGACAAATGCTTGAGGCGCTTTTTTGTTACAACAAAACATAAAAAACTATGAGCAAACTACTTTTGGCTGCCGGAATGGCTCTTATCTGCGGTGCTGCGGCATGGGGCAAAAACAACGTTCCTGATTTCAGATATCCGGAAACCGTGATCAACGACGCGACAAAGCAAATCGAGAAAGCCGACAAGAAGGGAAACCACAAGGCTCTTGTCGACGGACTGGTGCGCCTCTCTATCGCAAAATCGCAAATATCAGCCGACTATATGCCGGAACTTATAAACCACGTGGACAGTTTCGCTGCAAGAGTATCTGACGTCAGGGCGAAATCGCTGCTGCTTGGTCTGGAGTCCGACATTGTGGTTGCGGCATACCAGCACGAAAGCTACAAATACGACTCCCGTCAGAAAGCCGGCGACGTGCGTCCATCCGACCCTCGGGAATGGTGCCAGGAGGACTATGAAGACCGAATCATCGAGCTGACAGACTCGATTTTGTGCCACCGCACGGAGCTGCTCGCCACGCCGGTGAAGGACTATGAGAGCATCCTTGAGATGCCGAATGTGTGTCCGGAATTTGTCCCTTCGCTCTATGACATGCTCGCACACCACGGCATCGCCAAAATCAACGACTTGGCCGACTCTTATTCCAAAGGCAATGAAAACAGCGCCGCAAAGCAATGCGTGGCAGGCATCTACGCCAGCCTGCTGGCAAGCCATGAGGAGGGTTCAGCCCCGTTTATCTACTCGGAGCTGCAACGCATCAAGGGCTCCGAAAACAACAGCAAGGCTGCAGAAGCGGAGCTTAAAGCCCATCTTCTCGACCTTGCCGACAAATACAAGGACTCTCCCTATTCCGTGGAGATTCTGGACTATCTGGTCGACTTGGATTCAAGCCCCAGGACGGTGACTCTTGCGCGCAAGGCCGTTGCACGCCACAGCAATTATCCGCGCATCAACGCGTTGCGCAATTTCCTGAAGCGCATCGACCAGCAGACAATGGGCATAAGCTACTCAGAAGCGGCAAAACCAAATGAGGAAATCTTGATTGACATCAACAAAAAGAATGTAGACAGAATCACCATACGCGCATATTCCGTCGACGGAATATGCGACATCAGGATGAAGAACCTGAAACAGATGAAGCCCATGATGGAATGGTCGGCAAATCTTAATGCCGACGACCGTCAGACGGTGCGCTTCCCTGGGCTGCCGACTGGAAGATATATTCTTGTCCCTGAATTCATTGACAGAAACTCCCACAACGCCGTTATCCCCAATCAAACGCCATCGGTTCTCACGGTGTCGGCTATCGACATCATGATGGTGAACCGCATCAACGGCGACTATTTTCTGATGGTGGTCGACACCGACTCTTCAAAACCTATCGAGGGAGCCACTGTGACCGTACGCAAGGACGAGGACGGAAAAATTGTCAAAAGCCTTCGCACAGACGCCAACGGTTATGCCATGCTCAACAGTCTCAACGACTACGGCTATTACTATTTCCAGGCAATCGTAGGCAACGACCACAGCCGTTCATTAAGCACTTGGCTCAACAACACTTCAACCGACGACAACCGACACTTGAAAGCGTCTGTGTTTACCGACCGCGGCGTGTATCGCCCCGGCGAGACGGTCAACTTCGCTGTAGCAGCCTACGTTTCGGGGATGCGTTTCCTCGAAACGGCCAAAAAGAAATCGCTGACAGTGGAATTGCAGAACACTGCCGACAAGACCATCGCGTCACAAACACTGCAGACGGATGAATTCGGACGCGTCAGCGGATCGTTCACGCTGCCGACCGACGGACTTACGGGCACGTTCCAGCTTGTTGTCGTTTCCGGCGACATGCCTGTGGTGTGGAAAGGCATCGAGGTGAGCGAATACAAGGCGCCTACGTTCTTCATCGAAATCGACCGTGAAAAATCCGAGCTGTCCGACCTCCAGCATGTCACGATAAAGGGCAAGGCCATGACGTTCTCTCAGATGCCTCTCGCAGAGACAGATGTAAAAGTGGCGCTGAGCGAGAGTTTCTCATGGTGGTGGGACGATATGGACTTTTCCGACTACGAGACAACCGTCTCCACCGACAGCAACGGCGAATTTTCAATCTGCGTGCCGGCGGAATGCTTCTCTGCCGCCAAAGGCGAGATTTTTGTCAATGCCAAAGTTTCTGCCACCGACAGCCGAGGCGAGACACAAACGGCTTCAGCAATACTGAAAATGGGAAAACTGGCGTCGCTGCCAGAACTTTCCGACATCACCGCCAATGCCGACAAGCCGGTGAAACTGAACAAAGACTTGAGAAATTTCGACAGCCTCACATACGAAATCACCGACTCCGCTTCAAACGTGGTGAAAAAGGGCTCTCTGTCGCCCGACAACATCACGATTGATGCAAACAACATTGCATCAGGCGAATACACCGTCACGGTATCAATACCCGACGGCAGCGGCAGCTCGTCGTTCCGCCTGCGGCTCTACCGCTTCAGCGACGCAATGCCCGCATTCGACACTCCGATGCTCATTGACAATGACACCGACATCAAGTGCGCCGCCGACGGCTCGTTCGCTCTCAACTGGGGAAACAGCAGGCCGCATTGGTTCTTCTACGTGATTGCCTGCGACGGAAACGTGACCGACTATGGCTGGCACCATGCCGAGGCAGGAATGCATAAATTCACGGGCAAGGCTGAATTTGCGCCGCGCGGCTCTTCGTGCCTGTGCCTCTACTGGACCGACAAGCACGAAACGAAGTCGGCATTCATCACACTTACTCCAGCCACGCCTCAAGACTCAATTGAGATTGTTGCCGAAACTTTCCGCGACAACATCACCCCGGGCGGCAAGGAAACCTGGAAACTGCGCATCAAGAACAACAACGGCAAAACGTTTCGTTCGGCTGTGATTGCCAACATGTATGACGCGGCGTTGAACTCGATTTGCATAAACACCTATCGTTTCAGCCCGACATATACAACCGCCGATGAGTACTGGCAGGATTTCAGAGATCCAAGCGATTGCCACTCAAGCATATACTCTCCTCTACAGATGCTTGATGTAGCAACCTTTGTCGCCCCATGGCTGAACTACTACGGCCGTCAGCTTGACTATGACTACGCTGTTTTCGAATGCAATTCGGCTCCTTTACGCTGCTACGCCGCTGCGCCAATGGCCGACGCAAAGCTCGAGGAAAGTCTCGTCACAAAGGAATTAAAGACTGGCGCCGGGGCAACAGAACCCGACAGGCAGCAGTCTGCCAATCTCCGCGATGAAGGCATAAAGACTGCGTTCTTCCTGCCCGGACTGGTGACAAACGAGCAAGGCGAGGTGACATTCACGTTCGACGTGCCAAACCGCAACACGCAATGGCAATTCTCGGCTGTGGCATACACCGACGACTTGCACGCCCACTACATCAACCGCATCGTGTCGGCTGCCAAGCAACTGATGGTGCAGCCAAATCTGCCGCGCTTCGTGCGCGAGGGCGACTGTGTGACAATCTCTGCCGCCGCACAAAACAACACCGACACTGAGCAGACCGTTGACGTGGTCATCGACATCAACGGGCAGAAACATGCGTTCAAAGGCATCGTGCTGCAGGCTAAATCATCAAAGACGGTAACCGCCTCTTTCAACGTGCCTGCCTCGACGGAAGTCGTCGTGACAACAAGCGTTTGTCAAAACGGCCGCACCGCCGACGGGCAGCGCGACCGCATAGCCGTGCTTCCGGCAACAACCGATGTCGTGGAGGCTTCGCCGTTCTATATCACTGCCGACAAGAGCCGTGCCGACATCGCCATGCCTCACTTCAACCGCAACGGACGCCTGACACTGGAGTATGCCGACAACCCTGCCTGGTATGCCGCTTCGGCGCTGCCATCAATGCAGCAGACGGCGGAAACGGCGACAGCCCACATCGTGAACTACTACGTAGCCACCGTGGCATCGCGCATCGTTGCCGACAATCAGGAGATTGCCGACGCTATTGCCGCATGGCAGAAATCGCCGTTGAAATCTCGGCTTGAGCAGAATGCGGATTTGAAAACCATTGCACTCGACAACACGCCGTGGAGCCGACGCGCCGAGACGGAAACCGACATGATGGCGCACATTGCCAACATTGCCGACCCTGCTACAGTACAGTACCGCCAACAACGTGCGCTGACCGCCCTCAACGACCTTCAACGCCCCGACGGCGGATTCGAATGGTTTCGCGGTTGCCGCAGCTCGATTTGGACCACAGAGGAGGTGCTGAATCTCTTCGGCTACCTTAACGAGATGGGCTACTACCCTGCCGACGACGCAATTGCACAGCAAATCGTGAAGCGTTCGGTGGAATATTGCGACAACTATTACAACAAGATGAGCAAACGCGAGGGCGCGACGCGTAAAAGCGTAATTGCCAGCGCATCCGACTATATTTTCATCCGCTCGATGCTTCCTGTGGCAGCTCCTGCCGACTCCATCAAGTGGATTGCCGACGGCGTAGTCGACATGGCGGCGTCAGGCTGGGGCGACTACAGCATAATGGGCAAAGCCAAAGCCGCAATTCTGCTTGCAAACAGCGGCCGCAACGACGTGGCTCGCAACGTTGTGGAATCGCTGCGCCAATTCGCCCGCAAATCGGGCGACAGAGGCACATACTGGGACATCGATGGCATCGACAAGGTGACACTCGCATCGACGGCTCTGAAGGCGCTCAACAAAGCGAATCCCGACGACCCGATGATCGACGACGTGCGCCACTGGCTGTTGCTCGCCAAGGAAACGCAATGCTGGGGAGGCGCGACAAAGGCGTGCGACGCCATCAACGCTCTGCTCACCACCGGAAAAAACTGGACTGCCGCAGTGCGCAAAGCACCTCAAATCAAAGTTGGAAACGTCAAGATTGACACCGACGCCGCAACGCCCTACTTCGGATACATCAGACGAAGCATCGACATGAAACGCAACGATGGCAGTATCAGCATCCGCCGCGACAAGGGATGTCCGGCATGGGGAGCGGTATATTGCCAATACAATGCGCCCGCCGACAGTGTTAAGAGCCACGCAAACGCCGACATTCGTATCGAAAAACAGTTCTACGTATACAACAATGCCAACACGCTGCGCCCCGATGCCACAACGGAATTTGCCGTTGGCGACCGCATACAAGTGCGGCTCACAATCCGTTCGGAGCGCGACCTCGACTTCGTGGCGCTGACCGACAACCGTGGCGCATGCTTCGAACCGGCAGACCAGCTGAGCGTATACGAATGGCAAGACGGCACTGGATCATACCGCGAGACGCGCGACTCGGCAACCAACATCTTCTTCAGCCACATCAGCAAGGGCACATACGTGATCACCTACGACGTCTACGCCAACAATGCCGGCACATACACCAGCGGTATCGCTTCGCTGCAATGCCAATATGCACCGGCTCTCACAAGCCACTCCGCAGGTGCCACGCTGACTGTTGAATAATCCGTCATTCCACAAGCAACAAAATCTCCACCGAAGCATCGCTCCGATGGAGATTTTTTGTTCTAAAAAAGAATTACTACTTTTGTATGTCGTTCTTCTAAAGATCAGTATCGACAATTTTTAAAACACAACTGCTATGAAAAATTTGCTTTTATCTCTTCTGATTGCCTTGTCTTTCATCTCAGTCAATGCGCAAAGGTACGCTGCAAACTTAGATATGACGGTAATTAAAAATTACAAAAAAATCGAGAAGTCGTATGAGATATATTCTCTAAAAAAAGGCTCTACATACCACGTTGACAGCATCTACCAAATCACCACACCAATTCCGAATGAGAACAATGCCAATCTTTCTTTTTACATGAATACACCATATGCAATACTTGAAGTCGACAAAGACATTGTGAAACACATCAAATTTGACACCCCCGACATCCGTTCTTTTTGGAATGCCAAAGTTATAACAACCGTATTGCCTCTTTTGACACAGAAAGGCTCACAATATGAGCTCAGGAGCGAGATGGAGGAAGAGGCTTTTGATTTTATCAACAAAATGCAGGACAACGGGCTTGAGCTAAGCGACCCTTATCTTGAAAGCTACATCTACGGATTGATTGCGAAAATAGCTCCGGAAAGCCTTGTTGACGGCAGACCATGCAATGTAAATCTTCTTATTGTCCAGCAACCGAATCCGATTTCCCTAATTTATCCAAATGGGACAATTGTGCTTAGCACCGGGCTGATTTCCTGCCTGCATTCAGAGGATGAACTTGTTGCTGTCTTGGCAAACGAGATTTCCCATTTCGTATTGGACCACAGCGTGTTCAACGTAAACAAAAGCATCAGCCGACAGAAAAGACAGGAATTCTGGGCAGGACTGGCAACTGTAGTCACCGCCGCAACAGAGGTTGCCGTCGCTGCAAAAACTGGATATTATGTGCCAGGAGTTCCAACTCTGGCAATGGCTGTCGCCACTGCCGAAATTTCTGACAAAGTTGTAGACCACTTGGGCATGAATTTCAATCGGGAACAACGTCTTGAAGCGGATTCTATCACAAAAGATGTGCTGCGGATGCTTAACTACAACGAGAGCGCACTCTGCTCCGCCCTTAAAAGAATAAACAACCGATTTTCTGAAAACCGAATTTTCCTTGGCAACATAAACAAGGCTAAAGACATCTCCCTACCTGCCCGTATTGACAATCTTGGCAACACCGAGCTTCTTCCCGCCAACAAGCGATATGAACAAATCATTTCTTTTGCAGTAACGTCTCTTGTAAACATGCAGTTCAACATGAGGCATTTCAGGCAAGCAATAGCCCTCGCCGACCAAAACATAAACAATGGCGTTGCCTGTGCCGACGACTATCTGCAGAAGGCAAACTGCTTGCTGTTTCTAAAAAACGACCGACAGACAAACATTGAAGCAAACCAATTAATCGAAGAAGCGAAGAAACTGAATGCTCAGAATGTAAACATCTATCGTCTTACCGTCCTAATCGCTCTCAGAGAAGACAATTACGACCTTGCAATCGCCCTATTGCATCAATATCTTGAAATTCTTGGAATTGACGCAGACAAGCCGACTGAAGGCCAGTTCAATTATCGTAATTCCGAATCGTACTGGGCTTTGAATATGCTTAGCAAGATACAGGCTATGAGAGCAAGCCGATAACGTCAATCGACGGATTTATGTCAAGCAATTGCTTGACAAACTGATATTTGCTCCGAGGTGAGATTACCACCGAGCGGCGACCGGCACGCACCTCTATGCGGTCGAGCGACGCCGCCGGTGACGAAAGGATGGTGCGCGTCGGCTTTACCGACGTGATTTTATGGATGTCGAAAGTTTCAATGAATATCCAACAGCAGACCACGCGCAACTTGTCGCCGCTGATTTCATAACGGATGCTGAACACAACCGACACAACCAGTGCCAGCGACAGCAGGCACGCCGTCAGCGCACCCCACGAAAAATCGAAGAACAGTCCCGGCACGCATGCGGCAGCCATAATGCCTACCGACAGCGCCACAAGCCACACGTCAACTTTCGACCGGTAGACAGTCATTATCTTGTCATTGAGAACGAACGGGAAGCAATCCGATAATTGTCGACAAACACTTCCACATGATATGAGCCTTTCGACAAGGCTGTCGAGATGTTGTGGTAGACGGTAAGCGACAATTCACGCTGGTCGTATTCCACGGTTTTCTTTTCTGTATACACCACATTGCCGCCCTCAAACGGGAATGTGCGTCCGCCACCAAGCACCGTACCTTCCGGACTCACGATGCGCACGTAGAACGTTTTCTGTCCTACCGGAGTTGAATTGTTCTGTGGTATTGTGAACGACACTACAAGTTGTTTTGCCTTGTCAATCTTTTTCTCCACCTTTCCCTTCTTGTTTACAGCGACAAACGACAATCCCGTAAGATTGAGCTTCTCCGCCAGCTGCATACGCTCGTTCAAACGCTGGTTTTTCTGGCTGTAGTCAGAAACGGTGGTCGACAGCTGCTGGTTGCGCGACTGCAGCTCCTCGTTCTGACTCCGTAGCGCCGTGTTTTCCTTGCTCAGCGAGTCAATAACCTCCACATAGTGGCGGAGCAATCCTTTGAGTGTTGAAATCTCGCCTTTAAGCTCCTTTATGCGCTTGCTGTTGGTGGCCTTCTCCGATTTCAGTTCCGCAAGCAGTTTCTCCACCTTGTCCTTAGCCTGCGAATATTGTTCGAGCAGCGAATCGTTTTTCAGATACTGCGCCTGATTCTCATATTGTTGAAACTCTTGATTGAGCGCTTCTGTCTCACCCGCGAGTTGCAGTTTCTCGTTCGCAAGTTTCAAAGAGTCAAGTTGCTGCTGCATCTTGTCCTTGTCAGAGCCGCCACACGACGACACACCCATTACAAGCAGACCAATCAGAGCCACGACAACCAATATCGCTCCGACACGCACCATGCCGGCAGCCTTTTTCATTTCCTTGTTTTCAAATTTTTCAGATTTCATATCCGTAAACGTAAAAAATCACCGCAAAGTTACAAAGATTTTCAGTAAGAAAACGCATACATCCAAAAATTGTTTCAACGGATTGAAGATTACATTATTTCTTCGTACCTTTGCAGAAGAAACCGACAGTACTCAGCGACTATCATAATGAGCGACTTTTTATCTCAAAAGATATTCAACGTGCCTGCGTTCAACCAGGCATTTTCTGCCAGCGGATTGCCTTTGGCGCAAACCACAACGGCACAAACATCAAACGCACAAATTTCAGAGCAACAGCAGCCGTCAAACGGCGAAACGAGCATGATTTCCGACCTCGGTATGATTCTCGTGGTGGCGGGCATTGCCACCGTGCTGTTCAAGCGGCTGAAGCAGCCCGTTGTGCTGGGCTACATTCTTGCCGGTTTTCTCGTGGGTCCGCACTTCGGCTACTTCCCCACCGTTGTCGACGAGGCCAACATCGACTTCTGGGCAGAGTTGGGAATCATCTTCCTGCTGTTCTCGCTCGGTCTGGAGTTCAGTTTCAAGAAATTGCTCAATGTAGGAGGCTCGGCTGCGGTGACTGTGCTTGTCATCGTGGTGGGAATGATGGCAACCGGCTACACTGCCGGACGGATGATGGACTTCACCAACATCAGCAGTCTTTTCCTCGGCGCGATGCTGTCGATGTCGTCGACAACCATCATCATGAAAGCGCTCAGCGACTTGAATATGAGCCACCGGCGGTTCACGCCACAGGTGCTTGCCGTGCTGATTGTGGAAGATTTGTTTGCCGTCATCCTGATGGTCGTGCTGTCATCGATAGCCGTCAACAACAGTGTCAGCGGCGAAGACCTTTTGTGGAGCGTGTTCAAACTGTCATTCTTCCTCATCCTGTGGTTTCTTGTGGGTGTCTACATCATTCCCACGTTTCTCAAGCGCCAACGCCGCTTCCTCACCAACGAGCTGCTGCTCGTGCTGTGCATCGGGCTGTGCTTCCTTATGGTGATAGCATCCACCTATTCAGGCTTCTCGTCGGCACTCGGCGCCTTCGTCATGGGCTCTATTCTTGCCGGCACCAGCGAGGCTGAACGCATGTCAAGAGTAGTGTCTCCGGTAAAGGATTTGTTCGGCGCAATCTTCTTCGTGTCGGTAGGCATGATGGTCGACCCACAGGTGCTGTCCACCTACACCGTGCCAATCCTCATCCTCTCGGCAATAGTGATTGTCGGCATGATTGTGTTCGGCACAGGAGGCATGCTTATCACCGGACAACCGCTGCGCATTGCCATCGAGTCGGGATTCTCGCTGGTGCAGATTGGAGAGTTCTCGTTTATCATCGCCACTCTCGGCACGTCGCTCGGTGTGATCAACAAAACGCTGTATCCGATAATCGTGTCGGTGTCGGTAATAACAACGTTCTTCACCCCATATTTCATAAAATTCGCCGACCCCGTAGACCGCTGGGCGGAAAAGCATCTGCCGGCACGCTTGCTCGCTCTCATCGCGCGCTACAGCCAGTCGCAGACACGCAACGAGTCGGAGGTGACGCTGCTCTGGAAACAGGCTTTGCAGCGCACGATATGGCGGTTGCTGATCTACTGCGTGGTGCTCGTTGCAATCTTACAGCTGTCGGCGCATCTGCTGGCACCGCTGATGGAGTCATTTATGAGTACAGGAACGGCAAAAGCGTTCACCGTGGGCATCACCCTCGCGGCAATGGCACCGTTTCTGCTTGCGCTCTGCTATCCGAGCACCAAGAAATGGGAACGCACAAAACTGAAAAGCAGCGTGCATTCCAACGTGCCGTTCATAGCCATGCGACTTGTGCGTATCGTCATCGCTTTCAGCTTCTTGGTCTATTTCCTGTTCACGTCCTACTCCCACGCTCTTGCAATCTCCATCGGCGCGGCACTGTTCGTGCTGGTACTGATATATTTCTCAAAGTCGGTAAGGAAACACATGAACTACATCGAGAATGTGTTTATCGCCAACCTCAACGAGCGGGAGTTGCGGCGCAGCGGACGCAACAACAACCTTGTCAGCGACATGCACCTCGCCTTTGTCAACGTGGGCTACAACTGCCCGTTTGTGGGTGAGAAACTGGCATCGTCAAACATCGGCCACCTCTTTGGCGTAAACGTGGCAAGCATCCAGCGTGGCGACCGCACAATTCCGATTCCCGGCGGCTCGACACGAATCTTCCCGGGCGACACTCTCGGTGTGGTCGGAACCGACGAGCAGATACAGCATCTGCTTGAGACGATAGAGCAGGCAAACACCGGCGCGGCAAACACCGACGAAAATATCGACATTGAATTCACGAGTGTGCTGCTGTCGGAAAACTCGCCGCTGAACGGCAAGAAAGTCGCCGACGTCGACCTGCGCGGACAATACTCCGCTATGCTTGTATCGATTGAACACGCCGACGGGACATTTGAGAACCCAAAAGCCGACAGCATGATGCACGAAGGCGACAACATCTGGCTTGTCGGAGACAAACGGCAAATACCTAAACTCGCTTAACTATAACAATAAAAAACAGTAGTTTAAATGAATTTCACCAACCTACCAACCCTTGACAATTTCTTCCACGCCTCGGTGTCGACACCGGCGGCTGTAGAATCTGCCTCGCTAAGCACGTCGGTGCCTGCGGCAGACACCGCGCCAAACAGCGGCGAAGAGCATGTTGCCACAGGATTGATATCCGACCTCGCTTTGATATTGATTGTGGCCGGCATTGCTACTGTTGTGTTCAAACGCCTGAAACAACCCGTGGTGCTTGGCTACATCGTTGCCGGCTTCCTTGTAGGTCCGCATTTCGGATATTTCCCGACGGTGATCCACGAGTCGAACATCGAATTCTGGGCAGAGCTCGGCATTATCTTTCTGCTTTTCTCGCTCGGACTTGAGTTCAGTTTCAAAAAACTCATGAATGTTGGCGGATCAGCCTCCGTCACCACCCTGTTCTCCGTCACCGGAATGATTGTGGCCGGATATTTCGCAGGCAAACTGATGGGATTCTCGTTCATCAGCAGCCTGTTTCTCGGAGGCATGCTGTCGATGTCGTCGACAACCATCATCATGAAAGCCCTCGACGACCTCAACATGCGCCACAGGCGGTTCGCGCCTCAAGTGCTTGCCGTGCTGATTGTGGAAGACCTGATAGCCGTGATTCTGATGGTGCTGCTTTCCTCAATAGCAATCAACAACAGCGTCAGCGGCGAAGAGCTCTTATGGAGCGTCATGAAGCTGTCGTTCTTCCTGATTTTATGGTATGTGGTCGGCGTCTACGCCATACCTTCGTTCCTGTCGCGCCAACGCCGGTTTCTTTCCGACGAGCTTATGCTGGTGCTTTGCATCGGACTGTGCTTCCTGATGGTAATCACCTCCACCTACGCCGGCTTCTCCGCCGCGCTCGGAGCATTCCTCATGGGCTCCATCCTTGCCGGAACCAGCGAGGCTGAACGAATTGAGAAACTGACAGCCCCGGTAAAAGACCTCTTCGGCGCCGTCTTCTTCATCTCTGTCGGAATGATGGTAAACCCGCACGTGCTCGGCGAATTCTGGATGCCAATCGTAATCTTGTCGCTGCTCGTGATTGTCGGAAAATTCATTTTTGGAGTCATGGGTATGCTTGTCGGCGGTCAGCCGCTGCGCATAGCGCTCCAGTCGGGACTTGCCCTGCCGCAAATCGGCGAATTTTCATTCATCATCGCCACGCTCGGCATGTCGCTCGGAGTGATTGACAGCAACATATACCCTATCATCGTTTCCGTGTCGGTAATCACCACATTCTTCACCCCTTACTTCATCAAAGCGTCCGACCCGATATGCGCTTGGGCTGAACGCGGCGCCCCGCAATGGCTGTCGCAATGGATTGGACGCTACAGCGAGCAGTCGACACGCAATGAGTCGGAAATCAAGCTGCTGTGGAAAGACGTGGCTCGCCGCAACATCTGGCGCGTGCTGCTCTACAGTGTGCTCCTCACGGCGATACTTTGGATTTCATCGATATGGATGTTTCCTTTTGCCGACCGCACTTTCGGAAACGAGTGGGGACAACCGCTCGCCACGGCAGCCACACTCCTGGCAATGTCGCCATTCATGCTCGCCCTGTGCTATCCAAGCATGAAGCGATGGGAACGCGAGAAACTGCGCCACAGTGTCCAGACCGACGCTCCGTTTATCGCCATGCGTGCGGTGAGAATCGCCATTGCTGCAGGCTTCCTGCTGTTCTTCCTGCTCGACACGTCGTCGCACAGCGTCTCAATCATTGTCGGAACGGCGCTGCTGATTTTTGTGGGCATAAACTTCTCCAAAGTCGTGCGGCGTCACACCTCTAAATTCGAGACCAAGTTTGTCGACAACCTCAATGAGCGCGAGCTGCGCCGCAGCGGCCGCAACAACAACCTCGTAAGCAATATGCACCTTGCATACATCACCATCGGCTACACCTGCCCCTTTGTTGGCCAGCGCCTCGCCGACGCCAAACTGGCACAACGCTTCGGCGTAAACGTGGCAAGCATACAGCGCGGAGAGGATTTGATTGCCGTGCCTACTGCCGACATGCGCCTGTTTCCCGGCGACACAATCGGCGTGATTGGCTCCGACGAACAGATTCAGAACCTCATCAACGAGGTTGAGAGCAAACCGGCGGAAAAGTCCAAGACCGGAGAAATGGAGTTTACAAGCGTTGTGCTGCAAGCCGAATCGCCGCTTGCCGGAAAACGCATCGGCGACCTCGATTTCAGAGTCAGATACTCCGCGATGCTTGTAGCCATCGAACGCATTGACGGAAGCTTCGAGACGCCCTCACCAGACAGCGTGCTTGCCGTTGGCGACAACCTGTGGATTGTGGGCAACAAACTATTAATGAAACAATTTTGTTTAGATACATAACATAATATTTATTATTTATGCACGAAAAAATAATCATTCTGGATTTCGGTTCTCAGACCACACAGCTCATCGGACGACGCGTCCGCGAGCTTAACGTGTACTGCGAAATCGTACCCTACAACAAAATGCCGAAAGACGATCCTTCGGTCATCGGCGTTATCCTTTCCGGCAGCCCGTTCTCTGTCTACGACGAGAAGGCTTTCAAAATCGACCTGTCGGAAATCCGTGGCAAATACCCTATCCTGGGCATCTGCTACGGCGCGCAGTTCATCTCCTACGCCAACGGCGGCAAAGTGGAGCCGGCAGGCTCTCGCGAGTATGGTCGCGCCCACTTGTCGACAATCGACAAGACAAACCCGCTGCTCGCCGGACTTTCCGACAACACACAAGTGTGGATGAGCCACGGAGACACAATCACAGCCATCCCTGAGGGTTTCAAAACAATCGCTTCGACCGACAAGGTGGCAATCGCCGCCTATCAGATTGAGGGCGAAAAGGTGTGGGGCGTTCAGTTCCATCCGGAAGTGTACCACTCTGAGGAAGGCACAAAATTGCTGAGCAACTTCGTGGTCAACATCTGCGGTGCGAAACAAGACTGGAGCGCCGCATCGTTTATCGAGACCACTGTAGCCGAACTCAAAGAGCGCATCGGCAACGACAAGGTGGTGCTCGGACTGTCGGGCGGTGTCGACTCATCGGTAGCGGCTGTGCTTCTCAACCGCGCCATCGGAAAGAATCTCACCTGCATCTTTGTAGACCACGGAATGCTGCGCAAAAACGAGTTCCGCAACGTGCTCCATGACTATGAGTGCCTCGGACTGAACGTTATCGGCGTCGACGCTTCCAAAAAGTTCTTCAGCGAGCTGGAAGGCGTCACCGACCCTGAGCGCAAGCGCAAAATCATCGGCAAAGGCTTCATCGACGTGTTCGACGAAGAGGCTCATAAAATCAAGGACGTGAAATGGCTTGCTCAAGGCACAATCTATCCTGACTGCATCGAGTCGCTGTCAATCACCGGAACGGTCATCAAGAGCCACCACAACGTGGGCGGACTGCCTGAGAAGATGAATCTTAAGCTCTGCGAGCCTCTGCGACTGCTCTTCAAGGATGAAGTGCGCCGCGTGGGACGAGAACTCGGCATGCCCGAGCATCTCATCGGCCGCCATCCGTTCCCTGGACCGGGATTGGCAGTGCGCATCCTCGGCGACATCACTCGCGAGAAAGTGGAAATTCTTCAGAATGCCGACGACATTTTCATCCAAGGACTCCGCGACTGGAACCTCTACGACAAGGTTTGGCAGGCTGGCGTGATTCTGCTGCCTGTGCAGAGCGTGGGCGTGATGGGCGACGAGCGCACATACGAGCGTGCAGTGGCCCTGCGTGCCGTGACCAGCACCGACGCCATGACAGCCGACTGGGCTCACCTGCCTTATGAATTCCTTGCCAAGGTGTCAAACGACATCATCAACAAGGTGAAAGGCGTGAACCGCGTATGCTACGACATCTCGTCGAAGCCACCGGCAACCATCGAGTGGGAATAATCCACCAGCCATCATACAGCCAAGCGGCTTCGGCATCAAGTAGATGCCGAAGCCGCTTGCTTTTTCGTTGCATTTCTGCGTCAGAACGGATAGCCGATGGCAAGATTGAGGGCAAGGCTGTCTTTGAAACGACCAATGTTGTAATAACCCGACTTGCCTGTGTCGTAAGGCAAGTGAAGCCCTACGCCAAGGTCGGCGCGCACCACAATCATACCCATATCAAGACGTAAACCCAAGCCTGTGCCGAGGGCAAGCTCGCGGAAGAAATTGCTGTTGAGCGTACCTCCGGAACGCATAGGGTCGTCTTTCAACAACCAAATGTTGCCGGCGTCGACAAAAACGGCGCCCTTCAGCACACTGACAATGGGAAAACGATACTCCGCATTCATTTCGAAACGGAACGTTCCCGTCTGGTCGTAATATCCGTTGCCATCGACGTTGCTGTGATAACTGCCCGGACCTATGCTGCGCACGGCAAAAGCTCTGACGGAGTTTGCTCCACCGGCATAGAACTGCTCCGCATAAGGCACCTCCTGCGAGTTGCCATAGGCATGTGCCGCGCCGGCATAGACGCGTCCCACGATGCGCTGTTCGCCCGTGATGCGCTTGGAATAGACCATCTGCAACGTTGCTTTGACAAACTGCGAGAACGGCGTGCCGAAAAGTTCTTTCTGCCCTTTGTTTCCTGCGAGCGACCAGATACCGGCAAACAGGTTGCCGCCTTCAGTGAATCCAGCCTGCAGCGTGAAGTGCTGGTCGTTGCGAGTCTTGCCGAAGCCGCGGTCGAAAGTGTAGGTATATGCAAATTTCGGGATGAACTGGTTGCGGAAGCTAAGCGCTATTGCCGGATTTTCCTCCATTGTCTTGTCGAAATCGGCAGTGGTGCTCAGCAATTTGTTGTATTTCAAGCCAAACAGCGTCACCTGATTCTGCGAATAGCGCGAGCCTTTCCAATCGTAGTTCCAGCCGAAGTCGAACTGCACCATCTTGAAAAATTTAGGTCTGTTCATCACCGTCGCTCCGAGAGAGAAGCGCGTCCACGCCAGCTCACGCTTGATAAACGGGATGAAATGAGGTGCGAGCAGACGCGGAAACGCCAACTCGGTCTGCAACCCGAACTCATAAGAATTGAAGTCGTTGCGACGGCCATCCACCTTGCCTATCTGCCACTCATAAGCAGCGTCAAACTTTACAGTCAACCGCTCGCCGCCTCCGAAGATATTGCGGTTAAGCACTTGAAATGAGACTCCCGGACCGAGATAGTTGTTGGATTTTGAAGTCAAGTTGGCCTCAAACTGCGTCTCGAGAGGCTTGTCGAAATGGCAAGTGATGTCGAAATCAAGGGTGGCTGTCTTCACTGAATCGAGCGGCGTGGCATTCACCGAAATGAAATCGAAAATGCCGAGCCTCGACAGGTAGGTCTGTGTGTTGGTGAGACGGCGCACGCTCACATCGTCGCCTTTGTTCAACGTGATGCACGACGGGATAAGGCTCTTGCGCAGACGCGACGGCGCCATCTTCACCACGATTCCCTTGTCGGTCATAAGCGTGTCGGGCGTGCCGCCATTGTCGTTGCGCATCACGAGTGTCTTCACGTCGCCTACCTTGTATTTCCACAACGCCTTGTCGGGGATGTTGTCGGCATAGTCAATCTTCACCACCACCTTGCCCGGCACTTGAAGCGTGTCGGCAAGAAACGTGATATACTCCGGACGGAAATAATAGTAGCCGTGGTTGCGCAGGCGGTTTGTCACACGGTTGCGTGCCACCGAAAGAGAGTCGTTGCAAATGATAGCGTCAAGTTTCATATACTTGTCGCGCTTCATATAGCGGTTGAGCATCACGTTGAGCTCGGAAGAGTCAGGCAGATATATAATCTCGGCTATGCGCTTTGGCGGCGCCAGACGCACATAGTAGTTTACGCGTGCCTTGCGGCTGTTTTTCTTGCTGTATTTCAAGTCGTAGGACGTGGTTGAGCCGAAATATCCGTTCTTGTCAAGCATGTCCTCCACCATCTTCATCCGCAGGTCGGGACGCACGTCGGACATCAGCACCGGTTCTTCGGCAAACTTTCTATAGATCCAACCCTTAAGCCCCTTGGAGTCCTCCGGCCAGTGATTGTAGAGCCACAGCCCAAGCGGGAACGGCGAACGCACATAGGGCGAATACCATGAGTTGTTGGCTGGAACATCGATGATTTCGCCGATGTTGTCGGATATGCCCGACGGAATCTTTACGCTGTCGGCGGCTGTCACGTCGAGTTTCTTCACTCCAGTATACAGCACGTCGCCCTCAGCCAACTTTGCAGTGGTTGAGCACGCCGACAGCGCCAGCAACATCAATATGGCAAACAACAGTTTTTTCATTCTTTATTCTCTTTGGGCTTGCGCCGCCACTTTTTCAAAAATTTGAACATATCTCTAAACGACGAGATTTTGCGTTTCCACATAAATCCGGCTCCATACTCGGTTATCTCTCCCTCGAGAATGCTTTCGTATTCCTTGTGGTAGAACAGTTTCACGTTGGTTGTGCCCGTCTTGTTGAGTTTGTATTCAAACGAGAGGTCGTTGAGCAGATTCTGCGCCAAATTGTCCTCGGCGGAGGCATCGCTGGTGTAGTTGCCGCCGACAACAATCTTGAAACGGTCGTCAAACACGCTTTTCGACACCTTGTAGGAATAACTCATCGACTTCGATGTGCCTGTCGACGTCAGACGATCCTGCTGGTCGATGCCTATTGACAGGTCAACACCCGTGATGTTGCTTGCAGCCCACTTGTTGACCACCGACTCAAGGAAAGAGAAAGCCATGTTGCCCGACAGTCCGCCGGCAGGATTGCCAACACTGCTTCCGGTGCCGGTATACGTGTTGTAGAGCAGCAGGTTCATTGCCTGCGTGGCGCGCTGCTCCGCCGTCATGCCGCTGAGTTCGTTGGCTATCGTCATATCACCGTCGGTGCTGAGGTCGAACGAAACGGCAAGCGAGCTAAGCCTGTTGCCCACATTGAGAATCACGTCAAACGGCACGGTTCTCGAACCTTGATTGCCACCGTTTACGTTTACCTTCATTTCCTGCACCGCCTTTATGTTGAGCGACGGGTTGAGCAGATTTCCGTTCCACGTCAGACTGCTGCCTTCCTGGAATTTGAAATTCTTTTCCGACATCATAGGCGGTGAATAGCGCACAAAACCGCTGTTGATGGCATATCGGCCTATGAGCGATGCGTCGCCCTGGTCGTTTTGCGAATAGCTGAGCATTCCCTCCCCGTCAATCTGCACTTTGTCCTTGCCGTCGGGCGACAGGTTGACGTTGAACACAGCGTTAGGCTGCACAATCAGCGCCGCCTTTATGCGCATGGCATAAGGCTGTGCGGCAAGGCTGTCGGCTGCATGGCGGGTGGTGTCGGAGAAATTCACAAATTTCACGACGCCCTCGTCAGCGCCCTCCGTCAGCGCCACCGACGATGTCTGGCAAACATAGGTGAGATTGGTTCCGGCAAGGATGCTTACCGAGGCACGCATGTCGAGATTGTTGGCATAGCCTTTCACGGCGCCGTTTATGTCTACGAATCCCTTGCCGTAAAGTTCCACTCTGCCACGCTTCTTTCCATTGATTACCTGCACGTTGCGCCCTTTGAGCTTTATGTCTGAATAAATCTTGTCTACATCCATCGACAAGTCGACATATCCATTGAGAGTGATCGGATTGCCGTTGGCGCCGCGCAACTCATAAGAGTCAAACCTCACACGCCCGTTGTCGACAGGGATGCGGCGGCCGTCAAACGTAAGCGCCGACCCGTAGTTCTGTATGCGCACCTGTGCGGTGTCAAACTGCAGATAGCCGTTGATTGATGGATTAGCCTCCGGGCCTACCACTTTCATCGAGCCGTTAAGATAGCCCGACATGTCGCCGGTGCCGTCGGGAAGAAATGCACTCGCCCTCGACAGCGGAAGACGCTTGATGGCAATGTCGAGATTGTATTCCGAAGTTGGCAACGAATCGTTTTTCATGCCGCGCAGAGTCATTATCTCCTTTCCGTCAAGCTCCATGTCGGCAAGCGCGTATGTCTTTGTCGCATCATCGGTCATGGCAAGCTTGGCGTCAAAGTCGAGATTGCCCACAAGCTTCTTGCCGTACGACATACGGTCGACCCTTATACAACAGTCGCCCCAATAATATTGCTCGTTGAAATTGATTTTCGCATTGCCCGACAGCGTGCCGTCGATCGGCGGAGCAAAAGGCGACAACACAAGCCAATCGCGCAGCTCGATGCCCGCAAGCTCGGCATTGATGCCGTTGTGAAACAACCCGTCGCGGTCGGTATAGAGTTTGATAAGGCTCTTGCCGGCACTGTTGACCGTCATACTTGCCTTAAACAGATTCTTGTTCATGTCGTATGCCACGTAGTTGCTCTCGTTGACCGTCCAGTCGCGGAAGGCGATGCGTGGATTCAGCGGATAAAGGCGTGCCGTGACGATGCTGTCGGCGATTTCCGCCCGCAGTCCGAACTTGAATCCCGTCTCGTCATAACGGTCCACCTGCGTTATGAATATGTCGGCACAGTTTGCGCTCACCGACCCTTTTATCGTAGCCGTTTTCAGAAACTCGGCATTGTCCGGCTTGTTGTTGACGCCGAGGCTGTATATCAGCGAGTCGCAGTCGGTGTGACTTTCCATTGTTATCTCGTCGAAACGCACGTCGCCCACGCCGAAATCACGAAGCGACGCCTGTAGCCTCAGCTCTTCACGCTTCTCCACACCAATGTTGAGCTCGCCGTAGCTTGCGCCCATACCAGAGAAATATTTCTGCACGATGTTGCGGTCTTTCGACTTGAAGTCGAGAGTGAACAGCGGCAGGCATCGGTTAAGCTGTACAAGGTTGAGACGCTGCGCCACAAGCATACTGTCGACAGCCGGCATTATCTGTGCCAATGAGTCGGACAGAGCTGTCAGCCCCACCGGAGTCTGGAACGACATGCGCATATCGTTGTTGCGCAGGCGAAACCCAGTGTGTTCAGGATTTGAACGGAACCCCATGTCGATGCTGTCTGTGCGGAACGTGTTGCCCGGGAGCAGCACAAATAAATCAGACAAGCGCATATAGCCGGCATATTCTTCTTTTTTCGGATTTATAAGTCCTACGCCCTGTATGTTCATTCCGCCCGACAGACGCTCTGTTGCCATATTCATCGCCACAAGGTCGATATTGTCGATACGGCCGTCGAATTTCACATGATACTCATCAGGCGTCATCTGTCCCTGCAAATTCATGCCAAGCATCACTTTCTCATCGTTAGACGACAACGCCACATCATAGCTGCCGTTATCGAGACTGGCAGATGCCGACAGGTCACGGTATTCCACTCCGGCATATTCTATGCTTGCGATATCGGCAAACGCGTCAGTGCGCATCTTATAGATATCGTAGCCAGAACCTTCGACGGTGACAGAGCCGCTGACAGAGCCTATATCGCCCGCCGGCAGCACCCTGCGCACGTTGAATCCCGCCAGATTCACCTCTGCGTCGTAATGCTCGTTCTTGAGATTTATCTTTCCGTCGGCAACCACTTTGCCGCCACCGGAAGTGGCGCGCAGGATGCCGCTGGCCTTCTCGTCGCTGTAGTCAATCTTTCCTTTCAACGCCACCGCCGGCACGTTGACATCAGCCGGCAGAGCAAGTGCCCGCTTCAGATAGCTGCCGCCCGTCATGCGCCCGTCAATGTCGACAGCGCCACGCATATACTGTGGCTTCATCACGTTGCTGAACCGGCCCTTGAGCTTAATGTCGAGCACTTTAGGAACACTCACCTCCACCCTCCTCACATCAACAGCGCGCATCGTGCCGCCCGCGTCGACGCTGAGGTCCACAGTGCGGCTGCCGAACGACTTCCACAAAGGCTTCAGCAGCGGCATAATCTTTCCGGCATCGGAAAGTGAGATTTTCGATGTTATCTTCGCATCCACCCGGGCATTGTCGTTGCCGCTCAGCGCCGATGCATCGAGCCATGCGTCGATGCCAAACTCCGAGTCGGCTGTAGCCAGGCGGAACTGCTCAACGCTCATTTTCTTGTCGTCGATGGCCACAATTCCCGATGTCGACGCCACCTTAAGCCCACAACGCTCGCGCGCCGTCAACGCAGTTAGCGGCAGACGAATCATCGAGCCGCGGTTATACAGATTGTCGACAGCAATGTTGATGCTGTCGAGCTGTATGTAGGCAGGATCAAAACCTATTCCCCCACTTGCTCCACTCATGGCATAAAGCGCACGGCTGTCTGCCACCCTGAAATGACGCGCCACCACCGTCCACGGCTTGCCGGCGGCATCGGTTTTCATTGTGTCGGGAGGCAGCTGCGCCTCAAATGCCTTGGCTGATTTTTCAGTAGGCTGGATATATTCGGCATTCAGACGCGCCACGCCAAGCGACGCCACGCGCACAAGGTTTGTCGACATGTTGACACACACATCACGGATTTCTCCTTCGGCAACCGCCGCATCAAGACGTTCTATCGTCGGCATCATCGCCATGCGGTAGTGCAGATTTCTGATGCCCAGTTTGTCCACGGTGATGAGCAGAGGAATTTGCGCCGATGTGTCCTTTGGCTCAGGCTTTGCCTTGCGGTTGTCAAACAAAATGACCGCGTCGGCTCCATCAACCATCGCCTCACCGAGGTCGATATGGTCAGACAACAGTCCGTAGCGGCTGCACGACAAAGAGAAGCTGCGCAGACGCGCCGTGAGAAGCATCGACGAGTCTTTGCTCAGCATCCTGTAATATGCCTGGTCGACACTGACTCCTCCAATCCCGACATCGCCCGTCAGCAACGACAGCAGGCGCACGTTGGTTGCCACATGGCGACTCTGAATCATCGTGTCGCGATGCTCGTCAAGCACAAGTAGATTGTCGATGGAAAGACGCAAAGGGAACTTAAGCGACAGTTCGCCAATCTCGACAATGTAGCCGGTAGACTCTGCCACCTTCTCCACCACAAAATTTTTGACAGCGCGCTGCACACCGGGAATATAAAGCAACGACGGCAGGACAAACAGCACAACGGCAACAGCGGCAACCGCTCTCAATATCCGCTTTGCCGTCTTGTGCCGTACAATTTTCTTCTCTACAGGCTGCTGTTGTGTCTCTTTACCGTCTGTCATCAATGTTTGTTTTTTGCTGAAATCAGCCAAGCCAGAATGATGCCGTAGACAGCGCCAGCGATGTCGGCAAGCAGGTCATACCAATCGCCGCTGCGCCCCATCCGCATCTTACATTGTGCCAATTCAATCAATCCGCCGAAAGCCGAGAGGCTGACAAATATCCAGCCCATAAGACGCGCTTCGTCGACCGGCTTCTTGCCACGACGGAAATCGAAATGATAGGCAAAAGCCATGGCGAAAAACATCATAAAATGTACCACCTTGTCGGCTCCCTCAAACAGAGGAATGCGCACACTCCCGAACGGACGCGGTGCCAACGTCAGATAAAGCACGCCAGCAGTTACGACCGCCGATGTCAGAAACCGTGGAATTCTATCCAATATCTTCATCTTTCTGCTTCAGCTTTTGATTAGTTTACAAATTTAACTCTTTTTGCCGAAATCGCTGTCCTCACCCCACTATTTTTATCGGTAAAACCGCAAATGGCACAAGTTTAATCAGAAAAGTTCGCAAGTGCGTATAATTTGCATTAAATTTGCACTAAATTTAAGGATATGAACAGAAAAGACTTTGAGATAATGGCCCCAGTAGGCTCCTACGAGTCGCTCTACGCTGCGATTCAGGGAGGCGCCGACGCTATATATTTCGGCATCGAGGGGTTGAACATGCGTGCCCGCTCAGCCAACAATTTCACCACCGACGACCTTCGCAAGATTGCAGGCATCTGCGACGAGAACGGTCTGAAAAGCTATCTGACAGTCAACACGATTGTCTACGACGAGGACATCGCTCTGATGCACGAGATTGTAAACGCCGCCAAGGAAGCGAAGATTTCGGCAATCATAGCCTCCGACATGGCCACAATCCTATATGCGCGCAGCATCGACGTGGAAGTGCACATCTCGACGCAAGTGAATGTGTCAAACAGCGAGGCTGCAAGATTCTACGCGCAGTATGCCGATGTGCTTGTGCTGGCGCGCGAGCTCAACCTAACACAGGTGGCGGGCATCTACGACACCATCCAGCGCGACAACATCTGCGGACCGCACGGCGAACGTCTGCGCATCGAAATGTTTTGCCACGGCGCGCTCTGCATGGCGGTGTCGGGCAAATGCTATCTGAGTCTGCACGAAATGAACTCGTCGGCAAACCGCGGAGCATGCACGCAGATATGCCGACGCGGATACGAGGTGACCGACCGCGAGACGGGCGACCAGCTCGCCATAGAGAATAAATACATCATGTCGCCCAAAGACTTGAAGACCATCCATTTTATGAACAAGATGATCGATGCCGGCGTGCGAGTGTTCAAAATCGAGGGACGCGCCCGTTCGGCGGAATATGTGCGCACTGTCGTGTCGTGCTACAACGAGGCTATCAACGCCTGCTGCGACGGTACATATTCGGAGGAGATGGTTGCCGGATGGGACGAACGGCTGAAGAAGGTGTTCAACCGCGGATTCTGGAATGGCTACTATCTCGGTCAGCGTCTCGGCGAATGGACATCAAAATACGGTTCTTCGGCGACTCGCGTGAAAATCTACGCTGCAAAAGGCGTGCGCTATTTCTCAAACATCCATGTGGCAGAATTCCTTATGGAGAACGATGAGCTGCACGTGGGCGACGAGATTGTAATATCGGGACCGACAACCGGCGCCATCATCATGAAAGTGGAGGAAATACGCGTCGACCTAAAACCGGTGGAGAAGACGGTGCGTGGAGAGCGATTCTCAATAAAAGTCGACGAGCGTGTGCGCCCGAGCGACAAACTCTACGTTTGGCGCGATGTGGAGGAAGTGCGCCGGCAAAGGGTAATCAAGTAAACGCAATGGACAACGCAACGATACAGAACCGTCGGCTGGAACAGACAGCCGACGGTTCTTCAACAATATATCTGCCCGACCTCGACGAGCATTACCACTCTGTGAAAGGCGCGCTTACAGAATCGACCCACATTTTCATCAACTGCGGGCTACGGCACTGCCGCAAGTCGGACGTGACTGTATTTGAAGTGGGCTTCGGCACCGGGCTCAACGCCGCCCTGACGGCTCTCAGCACCGACAACCGGCACATTGACTACCACAGCGTGGAGCGCTACCCCTTGTCGGCCGACGACGCTGCCGCCTACAGCCGCACGGTGGAGGCTCCTGTCGACGGTATGATAAGACAGCTGAACGCAGCGGCGTGGGATGCACCGACAGCCGTCACGCCTCAGTTCACACTCCACAAGATTCTCGGCGATGTCGCCACCACACCGCTGCCAGAAGGCATCGATGTGGTCTATTTCGACGCTTTCGCTCCTGAAAAGCAACCGGAGATGTGGTCGGAAAGCATCTTCAGCCGCATCTATGACGCGATGGCCGACGGCGGCATCCTGACCACATATTGCGCCAAAGGCGCTGTGCGCCGCCTCCTGCAGTCGGTAGGGTTCTCCGTCGAACGTCTGCCCGGACCGCCCGGAGGCAAGCGCGAAATACTCCGCGCCACAAAATAATGGCAGTCGAGGCATACGGTAATCCGCACGCCTCGACAGTTTTTTTATATGTTTATAATGACATCAATAAGCCTCCGCCACCTCTTCGACGACAGCAGAGTCAACACTATAATCGTCTGGCTCTGGCTCAAACACGGGCTCCTCGGCAACCTCGCTGTAGAACACGTCGACATGCGACCCGGCTAAATTCAGCTCCTTGTAGGAATCCTTTGTCTGCTCCTCGCCTTTCTCGTTGATAAGCACCCACGAATTGCCGTCTTTGGCAAAATAGCGGTCGGCGACAACAGATGTCTGCTTCAGTCCGCTGTATTCAAAATCAATAACAACATCGCCTTTAGCATCAATCACGCCAAATTTAAAGTCGTCGTTGCAGGCAATGTAGCGGTTCTTGTTTGCATACTCCAACGATAAGTATTTCGGGCGCACAAGCACCTCGCCGTCGGTAGAGATGAGGCCATATCTGTCGTCTCTGCGGAACACCGTCTTGCCGTCGTTGATTTCATAGCAACCGTCACTCTCCATCTTGCTGTTGGTGAACGCCTCTTCGCCGTTCTTGTCAAGAAACACGACCTTGTCGCCCTTCGCAATCGGTGCATAGCCATTGTGATAGAATGCAATCGGGTTGTATTTATCCAGGCTCATCGACTTTATCGTCTCGCCTTTTTTGTCGATAATCAAAATCTTCTCATTCTTCAACACAAACGCCCGGCCGTCGGAAAACGGAGTGGCTTGATCGTATTTTGCAGGGATAACTTCCTCTCCTTTAGTGTCAAGAAATCCCCACTTGCCGTCTTTGCAGAATGCGGCAAGGCCTTCAGAGAAACCGCTTGTCCGCGACACTTTTTTAGGCAGTTTCTTCACCTCTTCAAATTTCTTGTTGACAATCATAATGCCTTGCCCTTCTTTCACAGCAAACGTCACGTCTTCATCGCCAAACGTGCCGAGCTGCGTATATTTGCCCTTGCCTATGGCATTTTTAGAGTCGTCAATCTTATAGCACTCATAGTAGCCACTCTTCGTGCGCACCACAAACATCCCGTCTTCAACGACCGACGGCATTTCATCAAAATCATTCTGGCAAAGCACATCGCCTGTCTTCGTGTCCAGAATACTCCACTTCTCCTCGCCGTCGAGCACCACCGGTACATAACGGGTCTTTCCCTTGTCTCCCGAGCAACTCCACAACGAGCTGCCCACCAACACTGCCAGCACGGCAGCCTTCAAACAATTGATGATTCTCATAATTATTAGGTTTATTTCGTTATTTCCAACGAAGTTAAGCACTATTTTCCCGATTTCCAAGAATTTTTTTGTAAAAAGTCATCTTCTCTTCAAAATCCTTTTCATAAAATAGGCGGCGCCTCGGAAAAGAAAATTGAGCAAGCTCTTTTCTTTCCTATCGGCTTGCACTATTTTGGATAAGATAGGCGGCATCTTAGCAAATCGTGCAAATAAATTTGCCGTTTTGCATTCGATTTGCACTATCTTTGCACTACGAAATAAACAGAACAAAAATATGAGCATCTTGAAACAAAATTGCCCAGTGGCGCTATGCAGCGACCATGCCGGCTACGACACAAAGGAGGCTGTAAAAGCCTACCTTGAATCAGAAGGCATAGCCTACAAGGATTTCGGCACTTATTCTACCGACAGTTGCGACTATCCCGACTTCGCCCACCCTTGCGCTGAGGCTGTGGAGAAGGGTGAATGCTATCCCGGCATCGCCGTGTGCGGCAGCGGAGAGGGCATCAGCATGACTCTCAACAAGCACCAGGGCATCCGTGCAGCCCTTTGCTGGATTCCTGAAGTGGCTGCCCTTTCGCGCCAACACAACAATGCCAATGTGCTTGCAATGCCTGGTCGCTTCGTTAGCAACGAGCAAGCCATCGAGATGGTGAAGACGTTTCTCAACACTGACTTCGAGGGCGGACGACATATCCGCCGCATCGAAAAGATTCCGGTGAAATAAAATTTGCGCCTATTAAACAATCTGAATGCGGACTGCCTTATCAGCTGCCCGCATTTTTTTATTTCCTCATCACAACAAGGACTGTTGGGCTGCTTTTGATAAAATAGGCGGCGCCTCGGAAAAGAAAATTGAGCAAGCTCTTTTCTTTCCGCTCGGCTTGCACTATCTTTCAATAAAATAGGCGGCGCCTCGGAAAAGAAAATTGAGCAAGCTCTTTTCTTTCCGCTCGGCTTGCACTATCTTTCGATAAAATAGGCTACGCCTCTGAAAAGAAAATTGAGCAAGCTCTTTTCTTTCCGCTCGGCTTGCACTATCTTTGCAAAAACTATCTATTTATGGAGAAAGACGAGATTCAGAAACTGACATACTCTGAGGCGGTTGCCGAATTGGAGAAGATTGTGCGTGAGATGCAGAGCGATGCCTGCAGCATCGACAACTTGTCGCGACTCACGTCGCGCTCCCTTGAATTGCTGAAAGTGTGCAAGGCTAAATTGCTTTCCACCGACGAGGAACTGAAAAAAATCCTTGCCGAACTTGAAGCTTAAATACGAGATATTACCCTATGACTAAATTATAATTCACTTAACAAAACACTCTATGAAGCATTTTATCCTGACTGCAGCGGCTCTGCTTTCCGCATCAGCCTCGCTGGGCGCAACGGAGGTGCTGACGTCGCCCGACGGACGGCTGCAGTTGTCGTTCGACCTCACCGCCGACGGAACGCCAACCTACAAAATGGATTACAACAACAAGCCGGTAATCGCCACAAGCCGGCTCGGTCTGGAACTTAAAAACCAAAAATCACTGCTCGACGGGTTCAAGATGGAACGCGTCAGCCGCTCGTCGTTCGACGAGACGTGGCAACCGGTATGGGGCGAGCAGTCGAGCATCCGAAACCACTACAACGAGATGGCTGTATGCCTGTCGCAACCCGACGACAACGGGCATCTGCGCGAGATGATTGTGCGTTTCCGACTCTACGACGATGGTGTAGGATTCCGCTATGAGTGGCCTGCGCAAGACAATTTCACCTATTTCACAATAAAGGAAGAGCGCACGGAATTTGCCATGACGGGCGACCACACTGCCTATTGGATTCCGGGCGACTACGACACTCAGGAATACGACTACACCATAAGCCGCCTGTCGGAGGTGCGCGAGAAAATGCCTGCCGTGAAGTTCAGCTACAATGTGTCGTCGACAGTGTTCTCCGACACCGGCGTGCAGACGTCGCTGCAACTGAAAACCGACGACGGAATATACCTTAACATCCATGAGGCGGCGTGTGTGGACTACTCCACAATGCACCTCAACCTCGACGAGAAACGCATGGTGCTGACGTCGTGGCTCACCCCCGACGCCCGTGGCGACAAGGGCTATCTGATGGCTCCTTGCCACTCTCCATGGCGCACCGTAATGGTCACGTCTACAGCCACCGCCGCCCTCGACTCAAAGCTCATCCTCAACCTCAACGAGCCGTGCAAGCTTGAAGACACGTCGTGGATACACCCTACGAAATACATGGGCGTATGGTGGGAGATGATTGTGGGCAAAAGCTCATGGGCTTACTCAAACGCTTCGGCTGTCAACCTCGACAGCATCGACTACAAAACCATGAAGCCTAACGGCATCCACGGTGCAAACAACGACAACGTGAAGCGTTACATCGACTTTGCCGCCGAAAACGGATTCGACCAACTGCTGGTGGAAGGATGGAACATCGGATGGGAAGACTGGTTCGGCCACGAAAAGGATTATGTGTTTGACTTTGTCACTCCAAACCCCGACTTCGACATCGCAATGCTCAACGACTATGCTCACAGCAAAGGCATCAAACTGATGATGCACCACGAAACTTCGGGCTCGCTGCGCAACTATGAGCGCCACCTCGACGCAGCATACTCGCTAATGAACAAATATGGATACGACGCCGTAAAGAGCGGATATGTGGGCAATATGGTGCCGCGTGGAGAATATCACTACGGACAATGGGCAAACAACCACTATCTCTACTGCGTGAAAGAGGCTGCCAAACACAAAATAATGGTCAACGCGCACGAGGCGACTCGCCCAACCGGACTTTGCCGCACATACCCAAACCTTGTGGGCAACGAGAGCGCCCGCGGAACGGAATATCAGCAGTCGGCAGGCATCATGCCGCACCACGTGACTATTCTGCCGTTCACGCGTCTGCAGGGCGGCCCGATGGACTACACTCCTGGTATCTTCTGCATGGACGTGTCTAAACTCAATCCTGAAAACCACGGACATGTCAACGCCACGCTGTGCAACCAGCTGGCGCTCTACGTGACACTCTACTCTCCGCTGCAGATGGCAGCCGACGTGCCTGAAAACTATATGCGCTACGCCGACGCCTTCCGCTTCATCAAGGATGTGGCTGTAGATTGGGACGAGAGCCGCTATCTCGCGGCCGAACCGGGTGAATACATCATTGCAGCGCGCCGTGAGAAAGGCGGACAGCGCTGGTTTGTGGGCGGTGTGACCAACGAGGACGCACGCACAATGACCGTCGACTTCTCTTTCCTTACAAAGGGTCAGAAATATATGGCAACAATATATGCCGACGCAAAAGACGCCGACTATGAGACAAATCCTGAAAAGTATGTGATCTCGCGCCGCGTGGTGACTGTAAAAGACAAGGAGAAAATCTTTATGGCCCGCGGTGGAGGCTTCGCCATCAGCCTTATGCCCGTCGACGACCACACACAGAAATTGAAAAAACGCAAATAACGACACCCAATCCGTGTCAAGCACCCTTGCCATTATTCGGCAAGGGTGCTTTTTTATGCCGTTTTATTTGCCGCAGAGCAAATTATAATGTAATTTTGGAAAGACAATAAAAGACTATAAGACAATGTTTGACACGTCACGACCATTCACGTTCGACCGCGTGGTGCGCATCCTGATCACCATCGCCACGCTTATCGGTGCCTACTGGCTGCTCAAAGCAATCAGCGGCGCGCTGCTGCCTTTCTGCGTAGCCTGCCTGCTTGCCTACATCTTCGAACCATTCGTGGCTTTCAACAAACGGCTGCTTCGCTGCCGCGGCAACGTGCTGCCGATATTCCTCTTTCTTGTCGAACTCTTCGGAGTCATCGCCCTGCTCGGCTGGTTTCTCATCCCCCGCATCATCGACGAGATTGTCACCGTGGGCAACCTGTTCAACGACTATGCCACATCAAGCAGCAGCCGCTACATTCCGCAGGCTGTACACGACTTTGTCATGAAATATGTCGACATGAAGACACTCGCATCCGTGCTGACGCAGGAACAGTGGAGCGACATAGTGCAAAAATCGCTGTCGGGCACATGGACCATGGTCAGCGGAAGCATCTCAATGCTGCTGACAGTGTGCAGTTGGTTTATCGTGCTGCTATACTTCATCTTCATCCTGCTCGATTACGACCGCTTCATGAACAGCATGCGCAGCCTGATTCCGCAAAAATACAAACCGACGGTGCTGAAAATCGCCGGCGACATCAAAAACAGCATGAACCGCTATTTCCGCGGACAAACGCTCGTGGCGCTGTGCGTCGGAGTGCTTTTCAGCATAGGCTTCCTCATCATCGACCTTCCGCTCGCCATCATTATGGGCATGTTTATCGGACTGCTCAACATGGTGCCGTATCTGCAACTCATCTCGCTGCTGCCCACCACACTGCTGTGCGTGGTCTATGCCGCCGAGACAAATTCCAGCTTCTGGGTGATTTTCGCTTTGGCAATGGTGGTCTATGGCGTGGTACAGCTGATACAAGACCTGTATCTCGTGCCAAAAATCATGGGAAAGACAATGGGGCTCAACCCTGCAATCATCCTTCTGTCGCTGTCAATCTGGGGATCGCTGCTCGGATTCCTCGGCTTGATAATCGCCTTGCCGCTCACCACACTGCTTCTGTCATACTACAACACCTACGTGCTGCACGAAGGCAAACCGGAACAATCTGCTGAAAACCAAAATAACGGGAACTAAAAAAGCGGCACGGCTGAAGCATCAAAACCGACCGTTGTTCCTGTGTGTCTACCACAGATTGAAGCGCCATCCCACTTTCATCTCCACACTGAACAGCGAGTTGGCAAGAATAGTTTTCTTGTCGGCCACAACAGCCACATCCGTCTTGCCCACAATTCCGGCAAACCATCGGCGGTTGTTCCATGTGACAGAAAGATTCAGGCGGTTGTACAGCCGGAACGAACACCCCGGATTGACACTCGACTGCTTGCCTTTCGACACCGACGGAATCACAGCCTCGCTCACGCCAATGTTGTAGTGCTTCGCCGGCACCCAGTTGTAGGCATAACCGCCTTTCACGCCACAGGTCTGCTCCTTGACGGTGAACACCCTCGAGTGCCATTCCTCCGGCAATTGAGGCTTCAGATAATCCGGCAGTTTCGCGAAATCGAAATTAAGGTCCTGATTGTTGTAGGAGAAACCCACGAAGAAAGAGCCCTGGCTGCGCAGCTGCAGTTTGCTGATTGAGAACGCCGCCGCATAGCTGTAGCGTTTGTTGTTGAAAAAATAAACCGCCTCGATGCCCCACGACGACGTGCGCACACCGTCAAACTTCTCATTGATGCCCTTCATGTCGCCCACCCGCTTAAGGTTCATCCCCACATCATTCTTTATAGAATAAAGGCTTGCGGTAAACAGAGCACACGTAAAATCGAAATTGAACTTCGACTTGCACCGGTCAACGCCGCCAAACAGCTTGTTGATGTTGAAATCATAGCCGAGCGACACCGCGAGATACGTTATGTCGAAACCGATGGTGTTGGTCGACGGCGAACGCATCTCCACCTTGCAGTCATGGTCAATCAGAAAGCGATTGTCGTCAATCCAACTGTTGGTGCGCAATTTCACGTTCATCTTATAGCCCGTACCTTTTACGTATGCAGAATCGTAGGAATTGAAGAAACGGTCGCCCCAACGATAGGTATTGACACAGAAACGAGGAAACTTACCCCACTCCGCCACCGAATCAAGTGCAAACGACAATGCCTTGCCCGGAACGGCAACACACACCATCGCTGTCAAAACCATTAAAATTTTCTTGATTCTCATCATTTTTGTTTGCGGACTGCAAAATTACAAAAAATCCAAGACTCCCGAAAAAAAAACAATCGACATAACTCATCAAAAACTGCCGGGACAGCATACCTTGACAGCATCCCTGCAGATGGGTGACCAACAGCCTTCAACGGCGCATCACACCGAGTTTTCCGACTTCCCGTTTTCCCGTTTTTTCAAACCTAAAAATCCTTATTTAGACACAAAGTTTCCCAAAAATATTTTTATTCCACTCATTATAAGCAAGTTAAAAATTAACAATTGCCAAAAAGTTTCCAAAAATAAAAATTTGCTTTGTTATTTGAAAAACAATATCTACCTTTGAACCCACAATCCAAAACTGAAATAATTAACCCAAGAATATGATACAGACAGTGATTAAACGCGACGGAAGAGTCGTGGGCTACAACGAAGAGAAAATCAAGGCGGCAATCCGCAAAGCAATGATTACGACGGAGAAGGGCGAGGACGAATCGCTTATCCAGAAAATCACCGACCGCATCGGCATGAACGGCAAAGAGCAGATGAGCGTAGAGGAAATTCAAGACAACGTTGAGCTTGAATTGATGAAGAGTTCGCGCAAGGAAGTGGCAAAACGCTACATCGCCTACCGCGACCAGCGCAGCATCGCACGCCGCGCCAAGACACGCGACATTTTCCTTGAAATCATCGAGGCGAAGTCGAACGACATCACACGCGAGAACGCCAACATGAACGCCGACTCGCCAGCCGGTATGATGATGAAATTTGCCAGCGAGACAACAAAACCGTTTGTCGACGACTACCTCCTCTCACCAGAGACAGCCGACGCCGTAAAAGGCAACTATCTGCACATCCACGACAAAGACTACTATCCGACAAAGAGTCTCACCTGCGTGCAGCATCCGCTCGACAAAGTGCTTAAATACGGATTCTCGGCAGGCCACGGAGAGTCGCGCCCGGCAAAACGCATCGAGACAGCAAGCATCATCGGCTGCATCTCCCTCGAAACAGCTCAGAACGAGATGCACGGCGGACAGGCAATCCCCGCATTCGACTTCTATCTGGCTCCCTACGTACGCTCATCGTTTGTTGAAGAAGTGAAAAACACCGAAGCCATCTTCGGTCAGGACTTCAGCGACCTGTATGACATAAAACTTGACGACTTCATCAAAAAGCCGCTCGACGGACTCGAAGGTAAGGACCGTGCGCTGCAGCACGCCATCAACAAGACCGTCAACCGCGTACACCAGGCTATGGAAGCATTCATCCACAACATGAACACCATCCACTCTCGTGGAGGCAACCAAGTGGTGTTCAGCTCAATAAACTACGGCACCGACACCAGTGCCGAAGGCCGCTGCATTATCCGCGAAATCCTCAACTCAACATACGAAGGAGTGGGCAACGGAGCCACAGCCATCTTCCCTATCCAGATTTGGAAAAAGAAACGCGGCGTCAACTATCTGAAGGAAGACCGCAACTACGACCTGTATAAATTGGCATGCAAAGTGACAGCACGCCGCTTCTTCCCAAACTTCGTGAACCTCGACGCCACCTTCAACTTCCACGAGAAATGGCGCGCCGACGACCCGGAACGCTATCACTACGAAGTGGCTACAATGGGATGCCGCACGCGCGTGTTTGAAAACCGCTTCGGCGAAAAGACATCTATCGGACGCGGCAACCTGTCGTTCTCCACAATCAACATCGTGAAACTCGCCATCGAATGTATGGGCATCCAAAACGAAAAAGAGCGCATCGATGCCTTCTTCAAGAAGCTCGACAATATGCTTGAAATCACAGCCACACAACTCTGCGAGCGTTACGACTTCCAGAAAACGGCTCTTGCCAAGCAATTCCCACTGCTAATGTCGAAACTATGGAACGGAGGCGACCAGCTGAAACCCGACCAGACCGTAGAGAGCGTTATCAACCAGGGCACACTCGGAATCGGATTCATCGGCTTGGCTGAATGCCTTGTGGCACTCACCGGCAAACACCACGGAGAGTCGAAGGAAAGCCAGGAGCTCGGTCTGCGCATTGTGGGCTACATGCGAAGCAAGGCAAACGAGTTCTCAGAACGCTACAACCACAACTTCAGCGTGCTCGCCACTCCGGCAGAAGGCCTTTCCGGAAAATTCACCAAGCGCGACCGCAAGACGTTCGGCATAATCAAAGGCGTGACCGACAAAGAGTACTACACCAACTCAAACCACGTGCCGGTATGGTACAAGTGCAGCCCTCGCCACAAGGCTGAAGTGGAGGCTCCCTACCACGAGCTCACTCGCGGCGGACACATATTCTATGTGGAAATCGACGGCGACGCAACTCACAACCCAGAGGCTATCGCCGACATCGTCGACCTCATCGACAAGTACAACATCGGATACGGATCGGTCAACCACAACCGCAACCGCTGTATGGACTGCGGATATGAAGACGCCACCGACAACCTCGACACATGCCCTAAGTGCGGCAGCCACAGAATCGACAAGCTGCAGCGCATCACGGGCTACCTCGTAGGCACTACCGACCGCTGGAACAGCGCCAAACTGGCAGAACTTAACGACCGCGTGGTTCACAAATAAAAGCCACAGATGAGAATAAGAGTATTGGATATTGTTGAAGGCACAAGCGTTGACGGACCGGGACTCCGCACGTCAATCTACCTTGCCGGATGCCACCACCGCTGCCCAGGATGCCACAATCCGGAATCCTGGGCAATGGACGGCGGCAGAGAGGCCTCTGTCGACGAGCTACTCGACACCATTCGCTACAACGACTTCAACGTGACCCTCTCTGGCGGAGATCCGCTCTACCACCCAAAAGAGGTGGCGGAACTGTGCCGGCGCATCAAGCAGGAACTGGGAAAAACCGTTTGGTGTTTTACGGGTTTCACTTGGGACGAGATACAAGCCGACCCGGCATTGCAGCTTCCGCTGCAATGGATCGACGTGGTGGTCGAAGGACGCTTCATCGAGGCTCTGCGCGACACGCAGCTGCGCTTCCGCGGCAGCCCCAACCAGCGCATCGTCGACGTTGCAGCATCAAGAGGGAAAACAATACCGGTGGAACTGACCGAATATTATTAATCAGACTAAATACACAATCTATAGAATGACGTTTCTACAACAGATACGCGATGGCATCATCGCTTTCAGCGACTTTATATGCGGATATCCGCTGTTTGTGCTGCTAATCGGTGGCGGACTGTTTCTGTTCATCTATTCCAAGGCTTTGCCAATCCGTTGGCTGAGCCTTGCGCTGCATTCGCTCCGCGTAAAAAAACAGGGAGAAGGTCAAATAAGCTCATTCCAGGCACTGATGAGCACCATCTCGTCGACCGTAGGACTGGGCAACATCGCCGGCGTGGCGATAGCTCTGGTTGTCGGCGGTCCAGGAGCCATCTTCTGGATGTGGGTGAGCGCACTTCTCGGAATGGCGACAAAATTTTTCGAGGGCACACTTGCCATAATGTATAAGGGCAAGGACGACCGCAACGAAGTGCAAGGCGGACCGATGTATGTGATTACCAAAGGTCTCGGCAAACGGATGAAGCCGCTTGCGGTGGTGTTCTCCGTAGCGGGAATGGTGGGCAGTTTTGCCCTGATGCAAGCCAACCAGCTCACCGAAGCAATGGCAACCGTCTGCATAAGTCCGCTGCTCGGCATCGCCGACTCCACAACCATGCGCTTCATCATCGGTGTCTGTATCTGCGCCATCGTGTCGGTCGTGGTGCTCGGAGGGCTGAAACGCATAGCCAACGTTGCCACAAAGATAGTGCCCATAATGGTGGGATGCTACTTTCTGATGGTGCTCTACATAATAGTCACCAATCTTGACCTGCTGCCATCCACATTCGCCGCCATCATCAACGGCGCGTTCAACCTGCAGGCAGGCATCGGCGGCATTGTCGGCACAGCCATCATCGGCGCACGCCGCGCCATGTATGTCAACGAGGCAGGTGTCGGTACGGCAGGAATGATGCACGGAGCGTCGATGAATGCCGAACCCGTGCGCGAAGGACTCGTAGCGATGCTCGGACCGGCAATCGACTCCGGACTCGTCTGCACCCTTACTGCGATTCCAATCATAATGGCAGGCAATTTCCACACAGAAGGCGTAGCAGGACTCTCGATAGCCCTTGAGGCATACGACATCCTCATCCCCGTTATCGGAAAATACTTGCTGCTCGTCATGGTTGTTGTATTTGCCATGTCAACCATGTTCTCCTACTCATACTACGGTTGCAAATGCACGTCCTACCTTTTTGGCTCGAAAAATGCTAAATACTATCTGTATTTCTACCTTCTCACACTTGTGATTTCCAGCGTGATGACCCTCGGTCTGACTGTAAGCGTCATGGACATAGCCTTTGCGGTTATGGCATTTCCGAATATGCTTGCCGTGTTCTGCCTCGCGCCCAAAGTAAAAGAAGAAATCAAGAAATTCAAGAGCCTGAAATAGCGCCGCGTCAAAAAAACTTAGAATAAAAATTCGTACCTTTGCACAGTTTAAAAAATAGGTATGAAATCATTTCTGCAGATAGAGAATTTGACCAAGTCGTTTGGCGACAGAGTGCTGTTTTCCGATGTTACGTTCGGCATCTATGAAGGCGACAAAATTGGCTTGATAGCGAAAAACGGATCAGGAAAAACCACACTGCTGCGAATAATCGCCGGCGAAGAGTCCTACGACTCAGGCAGCCTTGTGTTCAGAAACGATTTGCGCGTAGGCTACTTGAAGCAGCTGCCGGAGCTCGACCCCAACCTGTCGGTAATCGAGGCGTGCCTATCGATCGACGACGAGCCGACGGCAGCCATACGCACCTATGAGCGCGCGCTGGCAAGCGGCGATGCCGACGCATTGGCAAAAGCGATGTCGCAGATGGACGCTGCCGGAGCATGGGACTATGAAGACCGCATACGCCAGACACTGACGCAACTGAAAATCATCGATATGAACCAGCCCGTCGGTCAGCTGTCGGGCGGACAGGTGAAGCGCGTGGCTCTCGCCAAAGTGGTGATCAACGAGCCCGAGCTGCTGATTCTCGACGAGCCCACCAACCACCTCGACATCGATATGATCGAATGGCTGGAAAGCTATCTGCAACGCAGCCGCATGTCGCTGCTGATGGTGACCCACGACCGTTACTTTCTCGACAAGGTCTGCTCAAAGATTGTGGAAATCGACAGCCGTCAGGTGTATGCCTACAACGGAAACTACGACTACTATCTGGAGAAACGCGAGGAACGCCTGTCGGCGCAAAGTGCGGAACTGGCAAAGGTGAAAAACCTGCTGCGCACCGAGCTCGACTGGATGCGCCGCCAGCCACAAGCCCGTGGCTCAAAAGCGAAATACCGCATCGATGCCTTCCACGACCTCACGCGGCGCTCACAGGTGAGACGCGACGCCGCCGACGTGCAGCTGAACGTGAAGTCAACCTACATCGGCTCCAAAATCTTTGACGCTGTGGATGTGACAAAGGCATACGGCGACAAGGTGATACTCAACGGCTTCGAATACACGTTCGCACGATATGAAAAAGTGGGCATCGTGGGCAACAACGGCGTGGGCAAATCGACATTCATAAAAATGCTCCTCGGCGAGGTGGCTCCCGACTCCGGACATTTCGACATCGGCGAGACGGTGAAATTCGGCTACTACAGCCAAGACGGCATACAATTCAACGAGCAGGACAAAGTAATCGACGCCGTAAGACGCATAGCCGAAGTGGTGGTAATCGATGAAAAAACGCGCTACACCGCATCGCAGTTTCTGCAACTGTTTCTGTTCAGCCCCGAAACCCAGCAGAACTACATCTACAAGCTCAGCGGAGGCGAGAAGCGGAGGCTGTATCTTGCCACCGTGCTCATGCGCACCCCCAACTTCCTCATCCTCGATGAGCCGACCAACGACCTCGACATCACGACTCTCGGCATTTTGGAAGACTACATCACAAAGTTCCGCGGCTGCGTGATAATCGTGAGCCACGACCGTTTTTTCCTCGACCGCACCGTCGACCATTTGTTTGTGTTTGAAGGCAACGGCGTGGTCAAGGATTTCCCCGGCAACTATTCCGACTACCGCGAGTGGAAGACGCTCCAGAAAAAAGAAGAGGAAAAGCCGAAGAAAGAAGAGCCCAAAGCTCAACGCCAACAACGCACGTATGCCAACAAGATGACATTCAAGGAGCGCAAGGAGTTTGACTCGCTTTCTGCCGACATTGCCTCGCTTGAGGAAGAAAAGAAGCAAATAGAGGCCGACCTCAGCGGCGCGTCGCTCAGCGTTGACGAGATTACCGAACGGTCAAGGCGCATGCAGGAAATCATCGACGCCCTCGACGAAAAAGAGATGCGCTGGCTCGAACTTTCAGAAAAAGAGCAATAACAAACAATGGTCTACAATCAAAATACAAGCAATCAACAGGCTGCCGAAAGCACAGCATTCTCCATTCTGGTGTGCGCCGGGCTTTCCCACTTTATGAACGACATGATACAGTCGGTCATACCGTCAATCTACCCTATAATAAAAGACAGCTACGGCTTCTCGTTCGCGCAGATAGGTATCATCACGCTGTTTTTTCAAATGATGTCGTCGATTCTGCAGCCGTTCACTGGTTTCTATGCCGACCGCCATCCGCGCCCTTATGCCCTCGCCATTGGCATGTGCTTCACGCTTGCCGGACTGCTGTCGCTCGCCTTTGCCGGCACATTCACACTCATCATCCTGTCTGTAAGCCTCATCGGACTCGGCTCGTCGGTGTTTCACCCCGAAGCGTCGCGAGTGGCACAGATGGCGTCGGGCGGCAAGAAAAGCCTTGCGCAGTCAATCTTTCAAGTTGGCGGAAACGGCGGAAATGCCCTCGGCCCGATTCTTGCGGCACTCGTGGTACAACCGTTCGGCCAGCGCTCAATCGGCTGGTTCTCGATTGTGGCTGTCATAGCCATCCTCACGATGCTGCACATCGGCTCTTGGTACAAGCGCCGGCTTTTAAACGCCACATTGCATAAAAAAGCCACACCGCAACCGTTCATCCACCTGTCGCGCCGACGCGTGCATTGGGTTCTTGCAATTCTTGTGATACTGATTTTCTCGAAATATTTCTACCTGTCATGTATGACAAGTTATTTCACCTTCTTCCTGATTGACAAATTCCACATTTCGGTACAAGCATCGCAGTTCTGCCTCTTCGCCTTTCTCGGCGCGTCGGCCATAGGCACACTCGGCGGCGGACTGCTCGGCGACCGTTTCGGCCGCAAATACGTGATTTGGGCATCCATCCTCGGCGCCGCTCCGTTTGCCTTGATGCTTCCGTTTGCGTCGTTCGGATGGACCATCGCACTCGCCGTAGTGGTAGGGCTTGTGATTTCATCGGCATTCTCCTCCATAGTGGTCTACGCCACCGACCTTATGCCCGACAAAATCGGTATGATTTCAGGGGTGTTTTTCGGACTGATGTTCGGACTCGGCGGTGTGGGTTCGGCTTTCTTCGGATGGCTTGCCGACCGCACAAGTGTGGAGTATATATTCTTTATAAGCTCGTTCTCGCCGCTGCTCGGCATCGTGGCAGGACTTCTTCCAAACACGCAGAAAAAGGCTGTCAGTCAACAATAAGCTGCATCTGCAAAGCGTCGACATATCCGCCGTCGGCACACAGAAGCCAGTCGTGCAAAGTGCCCGCATTGCGGAAACCTGCCTTTTCAAACATCCACAGGCTCGGAGCATTGTCGGCAGCCACAACCGCATACACCTGATGCAGATGAAGCACGTCGCGGGCATACTCCAACAAGAGCGCCATCGCATCCCCGCCTATTCCCTGCCGCTGATATTCACGGTCAATCAACAGTCCGACAGCCGCCCGTCGGTTCACTGGATCGAAATCGAAAAGGTCAATCATCCCCACAGCATTGTCGGCAGTTTTCAAGCACACCATCATCCGGAGTTGCTTCTGTGCAAAAATGTCGGCAGTGTAGTTTTTAAGATATTCCCAAATCTGATGGCGCGAGAACGGAGCCGTCGCACATCCGAAACGCCACAAGTCGCAATCGTTCTCCCACCGATGAATCACATCGATGTCGGTAGGCTCGAGAGCCCGCAGATAAACCTTTCCGTTGTCAAGCATGTCGGTTTCTACATTTTAGGAGTTATAATCACCTTCGACTCCGACAAATAGGTTGCAAAGTCCATATTTCTGCGCGAAAACCGGTATATCGCCTTTATCGTTTCCGAATAAGAGCATTTGCGGTTGTCAAACACCACAAAAACCCTGCTGCTGAAAAAACGGTGAGTGCTCAGGTCGCGCACAATGCAATACTCATCATAAGGCACCTTCAATGCATTTCTGATTTCAAGATATTCATCAGTCACCGCCTCCACATAATCATAGTATTCCACCTCAGGCTGCTTTTTGGGCAGCAAGCGGTCCACAAACCTGTGAGCAAGCCCCATCCATGAGCGCAGACTGATGGCAAAGCGTATCACAGCTCCATAGACCAGACTGTAGTGCGGATAATGCTTGCGGAAGAAAATCTGCATAGCCTCGTAGAACACCTTCACATAGCGATATGAATTTTTCTGAGTGCTCTCGCCTTTGTAATGTATTATGGGCGACGGAATATAGTAGTTTGAATAGCCAGCTTTCACAATGCGGTAAGACAAGTCGATATCCTCGCCATACATAAAGAAATCCTCATCAAATCCGCCAATGCTGCGCAGCAGATCGGTGCGTATGAAAATAAACGCACCGCTGAGGATGTCGACACGATGCGGACGGTCGTAAGGCAGATAGCGCAAATGATATTTGGCAAACAGCGGCGATTTCGGAAACAGCGACGACAGTCCGAAAATTTTGCAGAACGACACCCAAGGTGTCGGGAACGCCCGCTTCGACTCCGGCAGAAACCGTCCGTTTCCGTCGAGCATACACACACCGATACCGCCACAGTCGTCGGCATGCTTGTCGTAGAAATCCATACAGTCGCGCAGCGTGTGGCTGCCAATTATAGTGTCAGGGTTCAATATCAGCGTGAATTTGCCGCGGGCAATGGCGAACCCCTGGTTGTTGGCACGTCCGAAACCGGCATTCTCCCTGTTTTCTATCACAATCACATCGGGAAAACACTTTCTCAAATGTTCTATCGAGTCGTCACCGGAATTGTTGTCGACCACAATAATCTCGCCCGAGAATCCAGCCAGCGCCTCCTTTGCCGAACGCACCGTCTGCTCAAGGAAATACTTCACCCTGTAGTTGACAATCACTATCGAAACGTCTATATCACTGTGTCCTGCTTCCATTCCATTCATTTAGTAGAGTTGTTGAAACTGTCGGTAAACAGCGTGCGGTTCTGGATTGACCGTCCGAGCGTAACCTCATCTGTATACTCAATCTCGTTGCCCACAGCCACACCGCGCGCCAGCATCGTGATCCGCACGTCGCTGCCGGCAAGTTTGCGGAAAATGTAGAAATTCGTCGTGTCGCCCTCCATCGTGGCACTCAGTGCCAATATCACTTCTTTTACGCCGCCGGCCTCCACCCGCTTCACGAGGCTTTCAATCTCCACGTCCTGCGGTCCGATGCCGTCCATCGGCGAAATCAGTCCGCCGAGCACGTGATAAAGGCCATGATACTGGCGGGTGTTCTCCACCACCATCACATCCTTCACGTTTTCAACCACACAGACGGTCGACGCGTCGCGCGACGCGTCGGAGCATATCGGGCAACGGTCGGTTTCCGATATATTGTGGCACACCGAGCAATAGCGTATGCCCTCGCGCAATTTTATAATCGAATCGCCGAGCGACAACGCGGCAGTCTTGTCCTGACGCAACAGATGCAGAATCAGGCGCAACGCCGTTTTACGGCCTATACCTGGCAATTTGGCCATCTCATTGACCGCATTCTCAAGCAACGACGACGAAAATTCATTTTCCATAACGACAAAGGTAGCAGAAAAAGTTGACAATCTCCACGGCATAGACTCAGGATTTGGCAAATTCATTAGTTTTTCTTTATTTTGTAGACTAATTTTTTACAGAAATGAAAAAATACGCAATCATAGTGGCTGGCGGTTCGGGAACGAGATTCGGCTCGACACTGCCAAAGCAGTTCGTTCCTCTCGGCGGTGTGCCTGTGCTGATGCGCACCATCAAGGCATTCGCCGACTACGACCCGGACATCAACATCGTTGTGGCGCTTCCCTCTGAGCACCTCACGCTGTGGGGCGACCTCTGCGCCTCGCGCAATTTCGACGTTCCCCACAAAGTGGTGGAAGGCGGAGCAAACCGCTTCGAGTCGGTACGCAACGCCCTGTTTGCCGTCAACGAGACAGAATGCCTTGTCGCCGTGCACGATGGAGCGCGTCCGCTTGTCAGCCGACAGGTGATTGCCGCCGGCTTCGAGACAGCGGCACGGTGTGGCACGGCTATTCCCACAGTGCCCGTCACCGACAGCATACGCCAGCTTGACCGCAACGGCAGCCACAACGTGAGCCGCGAATCGCTTGTAGCCGTACAGACACCGCAGACATTCCGCGTTGAGATTCTGAAAGAAGCCTACACCACCTCCTTCAGTCCGCTTTTCACCGACGATGCGTCGGTAGTGGAGTTCAGAGGCACACCGGTGACTCTATATCCCGGCGATGTGAACAACATCAAAATCACACACCCTATGGACATCAACACCGCCGAATGGATACTCTCCGCCGACAGCAATGAACAGGCTTGACGAAATAGACATAAAATTTCTGACCGGAGTGGGTCCGAAACGCGCGGAGTTGCTTGCCGAGCAGCTCCACATCCGCACGTTCTACGACCTGCTCTACTACTTCCCGTTCAGATATGTTGACCGCAGCCGGATATTCCAGATACGCGAGCTGGAATCGGGCATGCCGTTCATTCAGCTGAAGGGGCGGTTTGTCACGATGACAACCGTAGGCGAAGGCGCGAAGCGCAGAATGCAGGCATTGTTTTCCGACGGCACTGGCACCATCGACGTGGTATGGTTCAACCGCATAAAATTCGTGGCTGAAAACTACCGCACCGGGGTGGAATACGTGATTTTCGGAAGACCGTCAATTTTCAACGGCCGCTTCAACCTCGCGCACCCTGAAATAGAGACGTCGGTGCCCGGCAACGAGCCGCACGGACTGCGCGGAGCCTACAACATGACCGACAAGCTGCGCAATCGCGGCTTCACATCAAAAACATTCCAGACGCTCATCTCCAACCTGCTGGCAAAGACCGCGTTCATTCCGGAAACGCTGCCGCAGACCGTGACCGAACGCTATCACCTGATTCCGCTGCGCGACGCGCTGGAAAATATCCACTTTCCGAAGTCGGTCGACCTTCTCAACAAGGCAAAACTGCGGCTTAAGTTTGAAGAGTTGTTTCTTATCCAACTCAACATACTGCGCATCGCCAACGGCCGCAAGGCACAGCAGAAAGGCTTTGTCTTCTCTCGCATCGGTGAATTTTTCAACCGTTTCTATAGTGATGTGCTGCCATTCCCCCTTACTGGGGCGCAGAAACGCGTGATGCACGAAATCCGCGCCGACCTCGGAAGTGGACGTCAGATGAACCGCCTGCTGCAAGGCGATGTGGGAAGCGGCAAGACAATAGTGGCGCTGATGTCGGCTCTGATTGCCGTCGACAACGGATTCCAGACATGCCTGATGGCTCCCACCGAGATTCTCGCCACACAGCACTATGAATCGCTCAGCGCCATGGCAGGCAAAATCGGCGTGCGCGTGGAGCTGCTCACCGGTTCCACAAAAAAGAAAAAACGCGACGAGATACACGCCGGACTGACCGACGGCTCCATACACATTCTCATCGGCACACACGCCGTGATTGAGGACAACGTGGAGTTCCGATGCCTCGGGCTGGTGATTATCGACGAGCAACACCGCTTCGGCGTGGCGCAACGCGCCCGTCTGTGGAAGAAAAACTTCAATCCGCCGCACGTGCTTGTGATGACAGCCACGCCTATCCCGCGCACGCTTGCCATGACCGTCTACGGCGACCTCGACGTGTCGGTAATCGACGAACTGCCGCCCGGACGCAAGCCGATACAAACCATACTGCGCTACGAGAACAACCGCGAGTGGGTGAACCGGCTCATCGGTCACGAACTGTCGATTGGCCGACAGGCATACATCGTGTATCCTCTTATCCAGGAAAACGAGAAGCTCGAGTTGAAAGCGCTCGAGGAGGGATTTGAATATATCAGAAACACGTTCCGCAGCTACAAAGTGAGCTTTGTGCACGGCAAGATGAAACCTGCCGAAAAAGACTGCCAGATGCAGCTGTTTGCCAGCAAGCAGACACAGATTCTTGTGGCTACTACGGTTATCGAGGTGGGCGTCAACGTGCCAAACGCCTCGGTGATGGTGATTGAAAACGCCGAGCGTTTCGGACTGTCGCAGCTGCACCAGCTGCGCGGACGCGTGGGACGCGGAGCCGACCAGTCGTACTGCATCCTGATGACGAAACCCAACATCGCCAAAGAAACACGCCAGCGTCTTGAAATCATGACCGAGACCACCGACGGATTCCGAATCGCCGAAGCCGACATGCAGTTGCGCGGTCCGGGCGACATCGAGGGCACCATGCAGAGCGGCATCGCATTCAACCTGCGCATAGCCAACCTCGGCTCCGACGGTCAGATTCTCAACATCGCCCGCGAGGCTGCCGAGGCAGTCCTCGCCGACGACCCCAATCTCCAGACGCCTCAAAACCGCATCCTCGCCGAGCAGTTACACCGCTTTTTCAACAAAAAAGTGGATTGGAGCAAAATCAGTTAAAAATTTAAAAACAAATTGTCGTAGGCATCCAGAAAGGCGTATATATCGCCATCGCCGAGACGGCAAAAGGGAGAAGGCTCAGCCAAAAAGTGGCGCTTAAATAGGCTGGGTTTTTCGGCAAAAATTGTGCTAAATCGATTGTGAAAATCACAAATAATGTGAAAATCAATAGATTTAGCACTCTTGCTATTTTGCTGTTTGCAGATAAATATATATCTTTGGAAGTCGTTTAGAAAAAATACAATATCGCAAAACATGGAAAAAACATTAGTCATACTTAAACCAAGCGCTATGCTGAGAGGATTGGCAGGCGAAGTTATCTCACGCTTTGAAAAGAAAGGTCTCATCATAATCGGCATGAAAATGATGACGCTTTCCGACGAAATTCTCCGCGAACATTACGCTCACTTGGCAGACAAACCGTTTTTCCCATTAATCGTAAAGTCGATGCAGGCTTCACCTGTAGTTGTGATGTGCCTTAAAGGTCTTGAGGCTGTCGATGTGGTGCGCAAAATGACCGGTGCCACCCGCGGACGCCACGCCGAACTCGGCACCATCCGCGGCGACCTTTGCATGAGCGGACAGCAGAACATTGTCCACGCCTCCGACTCTGTAGAGAATGCCGAAATCGAAATCCGACGGTTCTTCAAGCCGGAAGAAATCACCGACTACGAGACACCGATGCTCAAGTATCTCTATGCAGACGACGAACTTTAAACATTAAAACAGCAAACCAAAAGAAAACATCGGGACGATGATCATAAACAGGATAACAAAACTAATAGGCATCGGCGCATTTCTTTGCTGCTCGCTGACAATAGCGGCTCAGAAACTGCGTTCAGTTTCTGCCCACAGCAACATGCACCATGACCTCATCGCTTCACAGCGCGACATGAGCGACCAGATAAAGGTGCAGGAGACACGCGAATTCATGAACGAGCTCCTCGAAGACGAACAGGAACCGGAAATCGACATCTATACCGAAGGCTGGAACAGCAATCTCGTCAACCCTTACGCCCACCAGGCGGTGCCAAACAACGTGCGTATCGATGTGTCTGACTACGCAATGCCTGTCCCTGGCTTCATCACCTCGCCTTACGGCTACCGTCCACGATTCAGACGCCAGCACAAAGGCGTCGACCTCAAACTCAACACCGGCGACACCGTGCGCGCGGCATTTGCCGGAAAAGTGCGTTTGACAAGATTTGAACGCGGCGGATACGGATACTACGTAATCCTGCGCCACGCCAATGGTTTGGAAACCGTATACGGCCACCTCTCGCGCTTCCTCGTGAAGCCGAACCAGACAGTGAATGTCGGCGACCCTATCGCCCTCGGCGGAAGCACCGGACGCAGCACAGGTCCGCACCTCCACTTCGAAACGCGTTTCATGGGCTACGCAATCAACCCTTGCGCAATCTTCGACTTCGCAAACCAGACTACGCATACCGACTACTATACGTTTAACAAAGGCACTTACACACAGGCACGCAACTATGCTCCAAGCAGCAGCGTGACATATGCCGAGAAAGCGCACAAGCAGGACAATCCGTATGCCGACGGCTCGCGCCAAACCTACCGCGTGAAGAAGGGCGACACGCTCTACTCCATCGCCAACGCCCACGGCACGACAGTCAACAAGCTTTGCAAACTCAACGGAATCAGCACCAAGAGCCGCATTAATCCGGGAAAGGTGCTGAGAGTAAAATAAAAACAGGACAATAAAACGACATCCAAGGTCAATCAGCCGCGTCCCGACTGATTGACCTTTTTATTAAGAACTCTATGGATTCGATAAAACAAATCTACCGCATAGGCCACGGGCCGTCGAGCAGCCACACGATGGGTCCGAAACGCGCAGCAAGCATCTTTCTGAAAAGCGCGGAGGGCAAGAATGCCGACCATTTCCGAGTGACACTCTACGGAAGCCTCGCCGCCACCGGACGCGGCCACCTTACCGATCAGGCAATCATCGACACCCTGTCGCAAAAAGGAGAAGTGGAAATCGTGTGGAAACCCGATGTATTCCTTAAATTCCACCCCAACGGCATGAAATTCGAAGCTCTTGGCACCGACGGCAGCACCGTAGACTCCTGGACTGTGTTCAGTATCGGCGGAGGCACTCTCGCCAACGAGCATTTCAACGAGCAAACAGAACGCAAAGTCTACGAAATGTCGCACATCAGCGACATCCTCCAATGGTGTGACTCGACAGGATACTCCTTTTGGGAATACGTGGAGCAATGCGAAGGCAAAGAAATAATTGAATATCTGCGCGAAGTGTGGGACACCATGCAGAAAGCCGTGGAACGCGGGCTCAACGCCGAGGGAGTGATGCCCGGCGGACTCGGGCTGCGCCGCAAAGCCCTCACCTACTACGTGCGTTCCGGCGGAATGTCGGGCAGCATGAAAAGCCGCGGACTCATCTATGCCTACGCCCTTGCCGTATCTGAAGAAAATGCCTGTGGCGGACGGATTGTCACCGCTCCAACATGTGGGTCGTGCGGCGTGATGCCAGCCGTACTCTACCACATCAAGACAGCCCACAGCATCAGCGACGAGCGCATTGTGCGGGCTCTTGCCACCGCCGGACTCTTCGGCAACGTTGCCAAAACCAACGCATCAATATCTGGTGCGGAAGTGGGATGTCAAGGAGAAGTGGGCGTGGCATGCGCCATGGCGGCAGCCGCTGCCTGCCAACTGTTTGGCGGCACCGAATCGCAAATTGAATATGCAGCCGAGATGGGACTCGAACACCACCTCGGACTGACGTGCGACCCCGTGTGCGGCCTTGTGCAGATTCCTTGTATCGAGCGCAACGCCTTCGCCGCCGCCCGTGCATTCGACGCCAACTCTTATGCAAACTTCACCGACGGACGCCACCGCGTGAGTTTCGACCAAGTGGTCGAGGTGATGAAGCGCACAGGACACGACCTGCCAAGCCTCTACAAAGAAACGTCGCAAGGCGGACTTGCAGCAAATTTTGAAGACTGACAACAGTGCGCAACAATACAAACCAACCATCCGCAAAATTTAACATTTTAACAATTCATAGTTAAACCATCGGACTTTTTCGTGGTCATAGATACTAACAACCCAAATTATAGAATTATGAAACGGATGAATTATTTGGCAATGGTACTGGCCCTGGCATTATCGATGCCGGCAACCGATATGGTAGCACAGCACACCGGCTACCGCGGAGGAACAACCACCGGAAACCCCGGCGGAGGACGCCGTCCCGACAGCAATCCGCAAAGACAACCAGGAAACAACCGTCACGACCGTCCGGACAACAAGCATCACGACCGTCCGGACAACAACCGTTATGACCGTCCAGGCAACGACCGTCATGACCGTCCAGGCAACGACCGTTATGACCGTCCAGGCAACAACCGTTACGACCGCCCGAACAGCAGCCACCACGGACATCCAGGGAATCCTGGAAATCCCGGGCATCCAGGACGCCCCGGCAATCCAGGCTCGACAAACCATCACCACGGATTTCATCCAACGCCACCGCCGCCACGTCCATACCGGCCTATAGTACGGCCAGCCCCGCGTCCAGTGCCGCCGCCTGCGTTCAGACCATGTCCTACCGCACCTATGTTGACCGCCGTGTTCGGACTTCCGTTCGGCATCAGTATCAACATCAGCATCGACAATCTGCGCAGAGACGGATACTACATCGACGGCTACAACAACAACGAGGTTTATCTGAGAAATGTCTATGAGATGAACTATTCGTGGGACGACGGTGTTGTTATCTACGATTCAAGCGGACGAATGCAGTCTGCCAGACTTTATCAGTCGACCTATGGCTACGACTCTTCGCGCTTCGACAATCTATATTCGCAAATATGCAGCCAATACGGATTGCCGGCAACGCAAAAATACCGCAACGGAGAGAAAACAGTCACTTGGTATGACCGCAACGGCAGCCACTACGTGTCGCTTGCCTACAACCACATGACATCGGACGGAGGATATCCGCGCTACTATACGATTCTGTGCTACGGAATTTAGGTTATTACTATATTTGAAATATGAAGAAGAAAAAGACTCTGAAAAAGTCAGAACAAACTAAACGTAAAAAATTTATCGCACTCATTGTCGCGCTTGTCATCATCATGGCAGGCGCGGCATTGCTGATTTCTCTGCTGACGGCAAGCGCCGAGCGGGATGGAATGCTATATGTGCGTCCGGAAATGACAAAAGAGCAACTGACTGACACCATCGCCGCACGATTCGGGAAAAGCATTGCCGACAAAGTGGAATTGCTGACTGCCGTGCGCGACATCGACCCATCGACACGCATCGGTGCGTACAAGGTGGAAAAAGGAATGAGCGCACTGTCATTGTGGAAGGCACTGTCGTCGGGTGCGCAGACTCCAATTAAATTCACATTCAACAATGTGCGCACGGTGGATGAATTTGCTGAAAATGCGTCGAAGCAACTGGCTCTCAAAAAAGACGACCTGCTGAAACTGATGACCGACAGCACTTATTGCCAGTCGCTCGGATTCAACCAGCAAACAATCCCAGCAATGTGCATCCCCGACACCTATGAAGTCTACTGGTCGATAACAGCCGACAATCTGCTAAACAAACTGAACTCGGCATACAAGGCTTTCTGGACAACCGACCGCGAAAAGAAGGCTCAGAAATTGGGTCTGACCAAGGTGGAGGTGTCAACATTGGCATCAATCGTCGACTCCGAAACCGCCTATAAACCGGAAAAAGCCACCATAGCGCGGCTATACCTCAACCGTCTTGAGAGAGGCATGAAACTGCAAAGCGACCCGACCGCCAAGTTTGCAGTCGGCGACCCGACCTTGCGACGCATCACGCTGGAGCATATAAAAACGCAGTCGCCCTACAACACCTACTTCGTGGAGGGATTGCCGCCGGGTCCTATCAGAATGCCTGAGAAATCAACACTCGACGCTGTGCTCAACGCGCCTCAGAACAATTATATCTATATGTGTGCAAAGGAGGATTTCTCCGGAAGCCACAATTTCTCAGCTTCGTATGCCGAACATCAGCAAAACGCCGCACGCTATCGCCGCGCGCTCGACCGCAACGGCATAAAATAAGAGCCGACAGGTTTATTATATCAACGACATAGACAACTCCGCCTGCAAACATATTATGCGAGCGGAGTTGTTTATGATATGCTATTCGGGACACCAACTCGTGATAAAATAGGCGGCGCTTCGGAAAAGAAAATTGAGCAAGCTCTTTTCTTTCCACTCTCCTTGCACTATCTTTGCATAAGATAAACTGCATCTCAGCATAATATTCAAGCAAGCTTGATATTATACATTCAATTTGCACTATCTTTGCATAAAAATGTCTGCGATATGAACAAACCCGATGATTTGATTCTTTTAGGCTCTATGCCAATCCCCGACGCCCACATAGTCAAGGGCGTGCTGGATGAATACGGCATACCTTCGGAAATAGTTGGCGAAACGCTGTCGACAGTGTTCGCCATGCCAGGGACGTCTTTGGGAATGACCCGTATATTCGTTTTCCGCCGCGATATTGAGAAGGCACTCGAAGTGCTTGACAAACAAAAAAACGACAATCCAAAACAATGAGAATATTAAAATACGCACTGTCCTTCACGCTGCTGGCTGCAATGGCTGTCACAGCATCCGCCCAAAACTACTTCAACAGCCGCTCTCTGGCAAATAAGTTGAAGAAAGGGACAACACCCGAATGCAAAATCGTCGCTGTGGACAATTCGGAATTTCTTCTTCACACCGCCGACTCCATCGCCGCCCTCTCCGACATCAACCGCCCAAACATCATGTTTCTGCCAGTGGTGTTCACGTCATACAAGATGATGCAGCCGATGGCTCTGGAACAGCCCGACACTGTCGCATCGCTGACAAAACACGAAATGCCGACAATAGAAATCGACAATGAATGGATTGAAAACCTCTCTTGGCGAAACCGCTTCGAGAACGAGCATCTGCAACGTCTCGCCGTGGAATCGCCATGGCTCGTCCCCTACAACCTGAGCATGCTGCCAGAGCCTCCGAAACAATATGAGGCGAAACTCGACGTGAAGAAAAACATCCTTACCATCGAGGTGCGCAAACTTGAAGTTCCGGAAGCCGCTCCCGAGCATGATTTGAAACGCAAAAACTGGATACACGCCTTCGACGCCACGCTACAGTTCTCACAAGCGTATATGACCGACAACTGGTATCAAGGCGGCGAAAAAAACATCAACCTTCTGGCTCATCTGTGGTACAATTTGAAACTGAACCAAACACTGCACCCCCGCTTGCTGTTTGACCTGACCACACAATACAAACTCGGCGTCAACTCGGCTCCCGCCGATGAGTTAAGAGGCTACAACATCAACGAGGATTTGTTTCAATTGAACATGCAGTTCGGTGTCAAGGCAACCAAAAAGTTCTACTACAGCATGAACATGCAGTTCAAGACACAGCTGCTGCAAAACTTCCAGACCAACACGTGGAAGATGACGGCGTCGCTGCTCACCCCGGGCGAACTCAACGCCGGTATCGGTATGGCATACAGCACCAAGAACAAACGTGGCAACGTGGCGTTCGACGCCTCGCTGTCGCCACTTTCCTACAATATGAAAATGTGGCGCGCCAACTACAAGCTGCTCGACGACAACGGCGAAATGCTCCACCCCGACAAATTAGAGCATCAGGTCGGTTCGAGCGGTGAAGTGAAATTCGGATGGGCAATGACCCGCAACATCTCGCTCAACTCGCGCATATTCGCATTCTCCGACTATTCGTATCTGCAAGGCGATTGGGAAACCACTCTGAGCTTCTCAATCAACAAATTTCTGTCAACGCAGATTTATGCCCACGTGCGCTTCGACGACTCACAGAAGATTACCGACAGCAACAATTCTCATTGGCAATTCAAGGAAGTGTTCAGTTTCGGCCTTCAATATAAATTCCGATAAATGCGCCTCGCTGCCGCCTGCATACTGGCTGCATTCATTGCCTGCTTCCAAAGCGCAGCGGCAATTGAAATCCCCGACACAGCGACGGTGCTGCCGGGCTATGCCTCGCGCATCGACGCCACGCGCAGAATCCTCGACGGAACGACCGACAACCTGACCGGACTATGGAACTATCCAGAGGAACAAATGGTGGTGGCAATCAGGAAATCATCGGAATTCAACTATCAGCTTATTGCCGTAGAGGCGGAAAACGAAGCCATCGACTGCGGCACCGTAATCGGCTATCTGACCACAACGGCAAACAAATCAAAGATGCGAATGTGGCTCTACTCTGTGGTCGACGGTGACAGGCTGACATCTCCTGTGGAATGCGTGGCAGAACTGGGCGACGGATCGATACTCATCCAAAAACGACGTCTGAAAATGCATATATCCGTAAACCTGACGCGTTTTCTGCCATCGGTGTTCGGAGGAGTGAGGGTTTACCCTCAAATCAAATCGACAGAAATAACACCCGGTCTCCACAAAATTGAAGACAAAAAAGAAATCTTAATATTCTAAGACTATGCGTCAAGCGTTTATCATACTCTCTGCAGTCATTGCCCTTTTGGCGTCGGCCAAAACCAACACCACACGTCCTGTGGCAGGCATCTCGGAAAAGACATTGTTGATGAAGACAATCAATGCGGAAAACGACACCGCTTCGTTTGCCGACAAAATAATCCTGTCGGGCTACAAGAAGACGGTCAACGACGCGTTTGAGTCGTTCTTTGTCGACAACCAGACGCCTTTCCTCATTTCACACCTGACGCTGAAGTTCCAGTATACAAACGCACTGACCGGACAAATCATAAAAGAAGCAACCTATGAAGTGCCATGCGACATTCCTTCCGGGCAAATGCGGCAGCTGAGCATCCGCACTTTCGACAAGCAGCACTCCTTCTACTATGCAAACTCACGCAAGCCCAACCGTCCGGCAACGCCCTACAGCATAAGCTACAAACTTATGGCATACGACATCCGCATCACAGTGGAGAAGTAGGCGTCACTTTTTCATTTTATGCAATTTGGAAAATTGCACGCATATCGCTAATTTTGCACTATAGTTGCCAAAACAACAATAGTTTATTTGTAAATGACAGATTCCACGAAACAAGCAATGCAGTGGGAACGCCTCATCTGCAACAAGCGGCTCGGAATGGAGCGCTACCGCACCTCGTCGGCACAAACGCGCAGCGATTTCCAGCGCGACTTTGACCGACTTGTCTTTTCATCCCCTTTCCGCCGATTGCAGAACAAGACGCAAGTGTTTCCGCTACCTGGCAGCATCTTTGTCCACAACCGCCTTACACACAGCCTGGAAGTGTCAAGCGTGGGCAAATCGCTCGCCAACGAGGTGTATATCCAGCTGCAACCAAAATATGCAGGCACTGCCGCCGCCGAGAAGCTCAGCCACATTGTTGAAATTGTAGGCGCCGCATGCCTTGCCCACGACATGGGCAACCCCCCTTTCGGGCACTCCGGCGAACGCACCATAGCGACATACTTCTCAGAGGGGCGTGGACAAGCCATTAAGCCTCTGCTCTCCGAAGCCGAGTGGAACGACTTTGTAAACTTCGACGGCAACGCCAACTCATTCCGCCTGCTCGCCCACCAATTCCGCGGACGGCGCGAGGGCGGACTTGCCATGACCTATTCATCGCTTGCTGCCATCGTAAAATATCCATACACGTCGACAACAACACCAAAACACGGCAAATTCGGATTTTTCAAGTCAGAACTCGACTGCTTCCGCATGGTTGCCACCGAGCTCGGGCTCATCGAGAAATCGGCCGACGTGTTTGCACGCCATCCGCTTGTATATCTGATGGAGGCTGCCGACGACATCTGCTATCAGGTGATGGACATAGAGGACGCCCACAAGCTTAAAATCTTAGGCATCGAGGAAGTGACCACATTGCTCACCGGATTTTTCAATCCCGAGCGCTGCAGGCACATAACCGGTGTGCTTGACAACATCGACGACGACAATGAGAAAGTGGCATACCTTCGGTCGTGTGTGGTGGGAGAATTGGTTGGCGAATGCGCAAAAGTGTTTGTCGACAACGAAGAATGCATCCTAAACGGTGAATTTGAGGGATGCCTGATCGACCACATATCGCCGGTGGCACGCAACGGCTACGCCGAATGCTCACGCACGGCTTGGAGAAAAATCTACAACTCGCCCGACGTTGTCGACATCGAGCTTGCCGGAAACCAGATTATCACGTTCCTGCTCGACAGGCTGATTGACGCAGTGCTGCTTCCTGAAAAGAACTATTCTCGCCTGTTACTCAGCCGCATACCACACCAATACGACACCAGCTCGCCGACAACTTACGGCAAGATACAATCAGTGCTCGACCACATCTCCGGCATGACCGACGTCTATGCCCTCGACCTTTTCCGCAAGCTCAACGGCTTGAGCCTGCCGGCAGTATAAACAATATCAAAACTATGTACTTGAGAAGACTTTCAACCACAATAATTCTTATCATCATGACTGCGGTCGCAGCCATGGCATACAGCATTGAGGAAATACCCAACGTGCACCTGACCGACAAGACCCAATATGTGTCCAACCCCGACGGAGTGCTGCGCCAAGCCACCGTCGACAGTCTCAACCGAAGCATCGCCCACATTTGGCAGTCATCGTCGGCTGAAGTAGTGGCAGTGGTGGTCAACTCTATCGACGGCAACGACATCGACGACTATGCAACGGCACTGTTCCGCCATTGGGGCATCGGAAAGAAGGACAACAACAACGGCGTGCTGGTGCTTGTCAGCACAGAAGAACGCAAAGCCGTGATACGCAACGGATACGGAGCCGAGGGCATTCTCCCCGACATCATCTGCGGACGCATAATCCGCGACAACATGGTGCCGCATTTCCGCGAAGGCGACTACGACAGCGGTATGCTTTCAGCGGTTGCCCGCATCGACTCCCTGCTCACCACCCCCGGTGCTGTGGCTGAGCTCAAATCAAAATACGAGAACGACGAGAAGCAAGAAAACTACAATGCATTCTATGGCTATATGTCTCTGGCAGGCTCCGCTGCCGCAATCCTGCTGCTCTATGTGCTTTTTCTCGCATTCACACCGAGCATCAAAAGCCGTTTCGACCGCTACAACCGTCTTAACAAAATCAAACTACTGTACATCTGCGCCACATTCTTCACTCTCGGCATGGCACTGCCGGCACTGATTGTGCTGCTCGCCACAATGCACTATTGCCGCAACAGACGGCGCATATGCCCAAACTGCCACTCCAAGATGCACAAACTGCCTGAAGACGAAGACAACAAATATCTGACTCCGGCACAGGATCTTGAAGAACAGCTCGAATCGATAGACTACGATGTGTGGCTCTGCGACACGTGCGGCGAAGTCGACGTGTACCCATTCCCCAACAAGCGCACCATATATAGCGAATGTCAGCAATGCCACGCCCGCACATCGTATCTTGAAAGCGACCGCATTTTCTCACAGCCAGACACAACCAGCTGCGGCTACGGCATGCGCACATACATTTGCCGCAACTGCGGAAAGAAATCGGAAATCTACTACGAAATCCCCAAGACTGCTGCACCTGTGGTAATCCTTCCGATGGGTGGCGGCTCCAGAGGTGGTGGCTTCGGAGGCGGAGGAAGTTTCGGAGGAGGCTCCACCGGTGGAGGAGGCGCTTCTGGAGGCTGGTAGAAAGCAACTTAAAAGACAAAAGACAAACAACCAACTATTTTTATATTATCTATGAGACAATTATTGATTGCTTGCGTGGCACTGGCGGCAGCATTGCCAGCAGCGGCACAGACCACAAAGGAGGAAATGTTGGCTTCTCCTGAGAAAACAGCCGGCGTGTATTATGCCTATCCGGCTCCAGAGTCAACAGACCACTACACAAAAGCACCCAAAGGCTACACTCCATTCTACATCAGCCACTTCGGACGCCACGGCTCCCGCTACCTGATCAGCGACTCGGAATACACCAACCCGATGGAGACACTCGAACGTGCCGACAAAGCCGGCGCCCTCAGTCCGTTGGGCAAAGACGCACTCAAACGACTGCACGAAATCTATGCAGAGGCAGCCGGACGCAACGAAGACCTCTCACCGCTTGGCGTGCGCCAACACCGCGGTGTGGCAAAACGTATGTTCACCGCATTCCCTGAGGTTTTCAAGGGCGACCGTTCCATAGAAGCCCGATCATCAGTAGTGTTGCGCTGTGCCATGAGTATGGCGGCATTCGGCGACCAACTCAAGGAGCTCAACCCCAAATTGAAAATTTCCTACGAGTCGTCGCAGAAATACATGCCTTATCTGACCGGACGCACCGACGAGGCCAACGCTTTCTGCGGGAAGAAGGGCATCTGGCGCGCTGCCTACAATAATTTCCGCGCGTCGCAGACCAATGCCGACCGCTTTATCGCTGCTTTGTTTGCCGACAAGCAGTATGCCAAACAATATGTAGAGTCAAAAGAACTTATGTGGCAATTCTACTGGGTTGCAGCCGACCTCCAGAACATGGAGACACCGATACGTCTTTACGACCTGTTCACCAGCGAGGAGCTGTTTGACCTGTGGCAGTGCTTCAACTATCAGTTCTATTCCACCTGCGCAAACCACGCCGACTCAAACGGCTCTGTCCGCAACAGCTCGAAACCGCTGCTCCGCAACATCATTGAGAGCGCCGATGCAGCTATCGCCAATCCGTCGCAGGCAGCCACACTGCGTTTCGCCCACGACTCCAACATCACTCCACTCGCTGCTCTGATGGGCATCGAGACCTACGATGTGGCATGGCGCGAACCGGAAACTCTCTATCAGCACTGGACCGACTTCAAGGTTTCGCCAATGTGCGCCAACCTCCAAATCGTGTTCTTCAACAAGAAAGGCGGCACAACCGACGACATTCTCGTAAAAGTGCTGCTCAACGAGCATGAGGTGCATATCCCAGTAGCCACCACCCAGTTCCCTTACTACCGCTGGGCCGACGTGCGTGCCTACTATGCCAACGTTGTAGGAATGTAGAAACAAGACAACCATACACATCACAAATAGGACACGCCACTGCAAAAGTGACGTGTCTTATTTGCTTTATCACCATCAATCAAACTCCCCCATCAACCATTTAAGAGCATTTATCCTCTTAATTCCGTCATGGTCGGCAGAAGGATCGTCGTCAAGAGTAAGTATATATTTCGGATATTGGTCGCTTATACGCTGCAGCGATGCCAGTTCCCGTTTCAATGTCATTTCATCCCTTACCGTTGCCGCCACTTGATAATAAACAATATTGCTTTCATCAATGGCAACAAAATCCACCTAAAGTGTCAAACTTAGGTTAAATCTATTAAAAAAGCTCAAGCAAATCTTATATCTTACCAACTATTAATACCTTTGCACGCAATTTATAATCAATATAGTATTGTAAAAGTCTCCAGCTAAGGAGTCATTTTTACCTGCTAAGATTATCCTTATTCAAAAGGATAACTTATTATTTAAGAGAATAAATATGAAAGAAGAAACAGAAAGTTCAGTAGTCTGCCATCATCATCGAGTAGGCTTCCTGGGATTGCTCATAACATTAGGCATCGTGTTTGGAGATATCGGAACATCACCCCTCTATGTGATGAAGGCCATCCTCCATACAGGCGAAACCATCAACGAGAGCACTATCCTGGGCGCATTGTCCTGCATCATCTGGACACTCACCCTTCAGACCACCATCAAATACGTATGCGTGGCACTGAGAGCCGACAACAATGGCGAAGGTGGCATTCTTGCCCTCTATGCCCTGCTGCGCCGACTCAAGAACAAGTGGATTTATTTATTGGCTATCATTGGCGCAAGCACCTTGCTGGCAGATGGAATCATTACCCCAGCCATCACGGTTACCACAGCCATCGAAGGACTCGAAAGCATCAGTCCCAACCTGCCGGTCGTCCCTATCACCCTTGCCATTATCACGATCATCTTCTTCGTGCAGCGCTTTGGCACCGAAAGCATAGGCAAGTCGTTCGGAGTCTTCATGCTGCTATGGTTCCTGCTGCTGGGCGTGACGGGAGCTTTCAGCATCGCGTCTTATCCATTGATACTGAAGGCTTTCAATCCCTATTATGCAGCCATACTGCTGGCCAAATCACCAGAATGGTTCTTGATTCTGGGTGCCGTATTTCTCTGTACCACGGGTGCAGAGGCACTTTACTCCGACCTGGGACATTGCGGCAGGAAGAACATCGCCATCAGCTGGGGTTTTGTTAAGACCATGCTCATTCTCAACTATCTAGGACAGGGAGCATGGGTGCTGAACCATGTGCCGACAGCATTGTCCGTGAATCCATTCTTTTCCATCATGCCGCAGAGCCTACTGTTCTTCTCCATCATCATGGCCACGGGTGCGGCAATCGTTGCGAGTCAGGCACTTATCAGCGGAACCTTCTCCATATTGAGCGAAGCCATGAACCTGCACTTCTGGCCCCGCATGCGAATCAAGCATCCTACCCATGTAAAGGGACAGCTCTATATCCCGATGATCAACCTTGCCATGTACATCGGCGTGGTTATCATCATACTGCTCTTTCGCGACTCCTCGCACATGGAGGCAGCCTACGGACTCGCCATCACCATCACCATGCTGATGACCACCCTGCTGCTCGGTTTCTACCTGCACAGCAAGGGCGTGTCGCGAATCCTCACGATATTGTTTATGGGCGCATACTGCACCATCGAGGTCATCTTTCTGGCAGCCAACCTGTCGAAGTTTCTCGCAGGAGGATGGTGTACGGTGCTCATAGGCGGCATCCTGTTCCTGATGATGTATGTATGGGTGAGAGCCATGAAGATACGCCGCCATTATATCAGCGCCAAACCTCTGGACGACTATTATCAGATTATCTCCGACATCAAGACCGACGAGAGCATTCCCAAGTACGCCTCCAACCTTGTCTATATAAACCATGCCAACCAGGAAGGTACCGTAGACGACAAACTGCTCTACTCAATCATCAACAAGCAGCCTAAACGTGCAGACCATTACTGGCTTATCAACATGGAGTTTGCCGATACACCAGACACATTGGAATACAGCTGCGAAACCCTTGTGCCCGACACGCTTTACAGCATAACGATGCACATAGGTTTCCGCATAGAACCACGTGTGAGTCTATATCTGCGACAAGTGGTGGAAGATCTTGTGGCAAGCAAGAAGGTGGATTTAAGAAGCACCTATCCTTCGCTTCGCAAAAACAGAATCCCTGGCGATTTCCGATTCATCATCATTCATCGCGTATATTATCCGGAGAGTTCCGGCAACCGCCAGCAGAACTTGTTGATGACTTTATACGCTCTTATCAGCAAGATAGGTATCGACGATCCAAAGGCATTGGGTCTCGACACTTCTATGGTGGTGGTAGAACGTGTGCCGCTCATAATCGACCAAAGCAATAGAAGCGTCAGGCGCATCATACAAATTGCGGAAGAAAAGTAAGTCCTGTCACAGGATAATATCCTTTCGGATAAGGGAAAAGTACGTATTTTTTATAAGTGATTGAGAATGAGATAAGTTTTTATCTCATAAAAAGAAGAGGTTACGAATTAGAAATAAACAGAATGTAGCATTCTGCTATGATTTGCATAACCATCCTAAGAACTCTTTCGTTTGCAAAGGTACGATATTAAATCGGGGATAAAGAATGTTTTAAAATTTTTTATCCCCGATTTTTTGCTTGGATAAATCTGTTTTTATTAAACCATATTCTTCTCTATTCTTTGCTATATCCATTTCAATCCATTCAAACTTATGTTAAGCAATTGCCGACCTTTAATATTGAATCTCTTGGCCTCATAGAAAAGAAATGTTTCACACAAAGCAGACAAGTAGCGTTCCACTGTTTTCTGGTCAATCTTCCTCCCATCAGCAGTCATTATGTCAGCGATACGTTTTGTCGAGAAGAACCGAAAGTTTTAGGCGTGACGCTCCTAAAACTTCCAAAAATCTCATAGTTTTAGGATTGCACGTCCACTTTTTAGAACCCGGCATAGATAAACGGGGCTACATAGGCGGCACTGAACTCAATGATGAGCTGCAACAACAGGCAAAGCAGCAATAATTTGCCAAACCAACGCATCCCGACAAAGCGTCGCTCCGCCCACTCCGACATCCGGTCGGGCAGAAATATAAGCACATAGGCAGCAATCAGCATCAGCGTCCATACGGCACGTTCCCGCACGAATGCCTCGATTACTTCCGGTCTGAAATCCGTAAAAATGCGACAGAACATCACCGCCGTGTCGGCAAGCGAGACGCAACGGAACGGAAGCCACATAACCATGACAAAGACAAAAGTAGCGACTATCCACACCTGCCGCGGCGCACGCAACCGCGACACCAGCGGTGAGAATGCCTTCTGCACAACCAATGCCATGCCGTGTGCCAACCCCCAGACCACAAACGTAAAGCCGGCGCCATGCCATGCCCCGCCCACAGCCATTGTCAGCAACAGGTTGAATCTCGTGCGCCACCGTCCGCAGCGGCTGCCTCCAAGCGGAATATAGATATAATCGCGCAGCCACGATGACAACGAAATGTGCCATCTGCGCCAAAACTCCGTGATGCTCACCGACTTATACGGCGAGCGGAAATTGAGCGGCAATTCGATGCCGAGCGTGCGGCTCATGCCGATGGCGATGTCGGAATAGCCCGAGAAATCAAGATATATCTGCGCGCTGTAACCCAGCAGCGCGAGCAAAGCCTCCGTGCCGCTATAGCCGGCAGGATTGTCGAAAACAAGGTTGTTGAACTGCGCCAGATAGTCGGCCACCACCGCCTTCTTCAGCAGTCCTTTCATCATCAGAAACAGTCCGGCATACAGCATAGGGGGCGAGATGCGGCGGTTGCCCTCCAACTGCGGAAAAAACTCCGCCGCGCGCACAATCGGTCCGGCCACAAGCACCGGGAAATATGTGAGATAAAACACATAGTCGAGCATACGCCGCGGAGCGATTATCACGCCACGGTAGACATCGACCATATAACTGACCGAGCGGAACGTGTAGAACGAGATGCCCACAGGGACAACGATGTCTGTCAGCCGGAAGTTTGCACCGACAATCGATGCCACCGACTGCATCATTCCCCCGTCGCACTTAAACCACACAAGCACTCCCACCGACAACAGGACACTGCAAACGAGCAATGCCCGACGGCGGCTGCAACTGCGGATATGCGACAACCATACCGACAACCAATAGTCGACCACGGCTTTGACAAGCACCGACAATGCAATCAATCCGCCCACCTTATAGGCAAACAGAAGACTGAATGCCACAACAAACGCCATCATTGCCGACCGCCGGCGATAAAGCAACCCATAGATTGGATAAAACACAAGAAGCACCAGCCAGAAAGCCTCGCTGTCAAGAAATGCGCCAAAGGTGCTGGATATGTCGGTGAGCCGGTCAATCATCTGGTGTAAGAACTATGGTTTTCACTGGTTTGGCACTGCGTTTGTGCGGAACGTCAAGGCGCATCGGGCATACCGACTTTGTGGAAATCCACACCGCCACACTGTCCATCCACACCGCCGCGGCTTCGCGCGTCGGATGAGCACCGTCGGAAGCGCGGTCAAGGCTAAGATTTGAAGAAAGGAAGAAATGCCCGTTGCCCACCTTTCTGGCAATCAGGCGGTTGATGCCCGTGTCTGGCTTCCAGTTTGGAGGACCGATCCAGACAAATGGCAATCCACCGATATCGGCAATGATGGAATCGACCATCGCCGCACGGCTGCGTTCCACATTGCGCAAAAACAGCTCGTTGCCTCCAAGACACACCACAATGTAACCAGGTTTGAATTTTTCAATATATGCCCTCAACTTATGTGTCGCGCCCCATTTTTCGGTTGTCGACCCATACCAAATCACCGTGTAAAGCGAATGCCCGTTTTCTTCGGCATAGGCAGCCAGACGCGGCGACAATCCCTCCAACATAGAATCGCCCACAAAGAGCAGCGTATACTTGCACGTATCGGTTGCGGCAACGTTCTTTTCAGACACGGCAACACTTCTGACGGCTTGACCGCCGACTTCGGGAGATGTCTTTACCTTAGCCATCTGATGCCCGAAAATCCGCAAGTCGTCAAACGTTGACAACAGCATAATCACGGCAAATGCCGTTGCCAACAATGCCCATAATCGCGCGTATGGCCATTTCATGGTCTTCTATATATTATGGGGACACAGCCCCTCGTTTCCTTGTCAATCCACGGTCGTCACCCTATTTGCCGTTTTTAATCTCAAGCGCTTTTATTTCAGCACGTTTGATGCTCTCGGGATTATTCTTGTCGATGCCGTATTTCTCCGGCGCAGGAATGCGCAGCTCGGCTCCGACAGGCAAATTGTCGGGATCGGTGATTATATCTTTGTTGTCCAAGTAAATGTATACCCAGAAAGCGTAATGTCCGTAGAATTTGCGGGAAATGTTGCTCAGATATGCCGTATTGGTAACCTTGAACGTCTGTTCAGCCTTCTTGCTCTCCTTCTCCGGCTCAGCCGTTTTTTCCTCAGACTGTTCCTGCGGCTTCTCCACGGCAGCCGTCGAGTCGGAATCCGCCGCAGCCACCTTGGCAGTGTCATCGGCAATTACAGCAGGCTGAGACGACGGTTTTTTGACAACTCCGAACAGACAGAACCACGCAACGGCGGCTACAACCGCAGCCGTTACGAATCCGGCAAGGAATCCCCAAGCGAAACGGCATCCGCCACGTTTCGACTGTGGCTCATCATCATATTCTTCCTCCACTGTTTCCTCCACTTCTTCTTCGGCAGTTTCTTCCGTCTCTTCTTCGTCAGTTTCCTCAGTCACAGTCTCATTATCGGCGTCAGCCTCAGCAGTGTCTTCTTCTTTTTCCTCTTCGCTGTCAGCCTCACTCTCTTCAAGCCCGTCAGTCTGACTTTCCTTTTCCTCCGGCTCCACTCCGTCGGCAGGACTCTCATCCGCCACGTCCTCTGTTCCGGCTGTCACATCAACAGTTGTCGCCGCCTCCTCTTCGGCAGCGTCAGGAGTCTCATCCTCCGCCACTGGCTCATCGCCGTCGAAATCATCGGCAAGCTCTATCGCCTCAAAACAATCAAACGCACTATTGATTGCAGCGGCCGTATCCGGGTCGGCAACAAAGCGCACCTCGCCGCCATCTACATCGAAGCGACCCACACCTTTAAGCGTCACCGACTCGCCATCCATCAGCCGTTCGGCAACAATGGCAAACAATTCTTTGACAAAAGATTGGCACAAAGCCTCCGACGTGTCGGTCTCATGCGACAACGCCTTGACAATGTCCTGCAACACAAGTACTCGGTTACTCATCGCCGGCTTCTCCTTTCTCCGCAATGCGGGTTTTAAGCCGAGTGCCCGGCACAAACGTCATTCTTATTTCGGGCGGATAAAGCATCCTGCGTCCAGAGGCGGAATCCACCTCCACACGCTCCATCAGCTTCTCCCCCTCAAACTTGCCGAAACCCGGCACAGCGACCGTCTCAAGAGCGCCGCAATGCTCCTTCAGCAAAGAGGCAAAACCGTCGGCAAGAGCCTCCACATCAGCCTCTCCCCGCTCCAAGCGCCGTGCCAGTTCAGCGACAATATCCTTATGTTGCATTTCTTTTTTTTCCATTGTAATGCAAATGTAGTGTTTTTCCACGAACCTGCAAAATGGCAGTCACCTCGTGACACAACGACCGCCACAACCGCCATATTGACACCATCCGCACGCTGGCACATTTTTGGCAGAAACCAATAGTGACCGCTTGAAGGAGCGGCAAGTAAACAACTGATAAATAAATATATAAAAAACATACAACTATGATGACCGAAAAATTACAAAAAGAGCTTAACGTGCAGATCAATGCAGAGATGTGGTCTTCAAACCTTTATCTTTCAATGGCATTTTATCTGAAAAACAAAGGTCTTGACGGATGCGCCAACTGGCTGATGAAACAGTCGCAGGAAGAACTTAACCACGCTTACGAGATTGCCGACTACCTGAGCAAACGCGGAGAGAAAGCAGAAGTAGGTATGGTCGATGTTGTTCCTACAGGCTGGGGCGATGTGGCAGAAGTGTTTAAAAACGTCTATGACCACGAGTGCCACGTGTCGAAACTCATCGACGAGCTCGTAGATGTGGCATCGGCAGAAAAAGACAAAGCCACCCAGGATTTCCTTTGGGGATTTGTCCGCGAGCAAGTGGAAGAAGAAGCCACTGCAAGAGACTTGGCAGAGAAATTCGCAAAAGCCGGCGAAGCTGGCATCCTCTTCCTCGACTCTCAGCTTGCACAACGCAAATAAACGCATGAGAAAATAGAAGCATAAAATTTGGTTTGGGGCGGGATTCATCCTTTTGGTTGAGTCCCGTTTTTTTTATTACCGGTCACTCCACCCGGTAATTTTTCATCAAAGGACTCAAATATTCCGCAAATTCTGACTAAATTTGCGGAAACATCTAATTTGGCTTTTATGATCAACTTCGAATGCGACTACACCGAAGGAGCGCATGCAAGCATCCTTCAACGACTTGCAGAGACCAACATGGAGCAGACCCCCGGATACGGCAAAGACCGCCACTGCGAGAATGCACGCCAAATCATCCGACGCGTCTGCAATGCCCCCGATGCCGATGTGCATTTTCTCGTCGGCGGTACACAGACAAACAAAACCGTCATAGCCTCCATTCTGCGTCCATACCAGGGAGTGATATGTGTGGAAACCGGACACATCGCCGTACATGAGACCGGTGCCATCGAGTCGACAGGACACAAAGTAATCACCGTGCCAGGCATCAATGGAAAAATCACGCCACAACTGATTGAGCAGGTGTATCGCCGCCATTTCGACGATAAAGGGTTGGAGCACTGCGTGCAGCCAGGAATGGTCTACATCTCGCAGTCGACCGAAGTGGGTACGGTCTACCATCTCAACGAACTTGAAGCCATCAGCGCGATGTGCCGCAAGCTTGAATTGCCGCTGTTTCTTGACGGAGCACGTCTGGGCTACGGACTTGCCGCCAGCGACAACGACACATCACTCGCCGACATCGCTCGCCTCTGCGACGTGTTCTATATCGGAGGAACAAAAATCGGCGCACTCTTCGGCGAAGCTGTTGTCATAAACAACCCGTCAATCACTCCGGGATTCAGATACATGATAAAGCAAAACGGCGGACTGCTTGCCAAAGGACGGCTGCTCGGCATCCAGTTTGAGACGTTGTTTGAAAACGACCTCTACATGCAGCTGTCGCGCCACGCCGTCGAACAGGCGATGCGCATACGCTGCGCGCTCGAGGCAAAAGGTGTGGCTCTTGCTTATGCTTCGACCACAAACCAGCAATTCCCCATACTTCCCGACAGCGTAATCGAGCATTTGTCTGACCGCTACATCTTCTCCACAACGGAGCACCTCACTCCCGGCATGACGGAAGTGCGTATATGCACCAGCTGGGCTACGCTGTCGGAAAATGTAGACCGTCTGATCGACGACCTCGACAAAGCATTATAACATCTTTTCGAAAAAAAATAAGGGTCATCACCCACTAAATGAAGCGAGGCTGCATCTTTCGACGCAGCCTCGCTTTTATTATGTTTTTTTAGGAATATTAATCGATTTCCTCATCAGCCTCGTAACCGCCCATTTCGCGGAGAGCGTTCTTGAGCATTACGTACTGCTGGAACAAGTGGTTTACAGGCACCTCGCCCTGAGTGTAGTCGTGCATCGGGCTCTTGAGGAAGAAGCTCAAGAAGCGCTGAGTGCCGTAGCGTCCTGCGCGTGCAGCCAAGTCGCTGAGCAACACGAGGTCAAGGCAAAGAGGAGCAGCGAGGATAGAGTCGCGGCAGAGGAAGTTGATTTTGATCTGCATTGGGTAGCCCATCCATCCGAAGATGTCGATGTTGTCCCATCCTTCCTTGTTGTCGTTGCGCGGTGGATAGTAGTTGATGCGCACTTTGTGGTAGTAGTCTTTGTAGAGATCCGGCTGATTCTCAGGCACGAGGATTGACTCCAAAGTAGACAATTTGCTGACTTCCTTAGTGTGGAAGTTTGCAGGCTCGTCGAGCACAAGACCGTCGCGGTTACCGAGGATGTTTGTAGAGAACCATCCTGACAGGCCGAGGCAACGGGTTCCGATGATAGGAGCGAAACCAGACTTAACCAAAGTTTGACCAGTCTTGAAGTCCTTACCGGCGATAGGCATCTTAGTTTTTTCAGCGAGCTCCCACATAGCAGGGATGTCGACAGTGGTGTTAGGAGCACCCATAATGAAAGGAGCGCCTTCAGAAAGAGCTGCGTAAGCGTAGCACATAGAAGGAGCGATGTGCTCTTTGTCGTCAGCCTTCATAGCTGCTTCCAAAGAAGCGAGAGAGCCGTGGATCTTCTCGTCTACCGGAACGTAGATTTCAGTAGAAGCCGCCCAAAGCACAACGATACGGCTGCAGTTGTTTGCTGCCTTGAAGTTGCGGATGTCTTCGCGAACCTGCTCCATCATATCCCAACGGTTGGCGCAAGTTTTCACGTTGTCACCGTCAAGACGTTTTGCATAATTATGGTCGAAAGCCGCCTTCATAGGAACGATTTTAACCAATTCGTCCTTAACCGGCTCTATGTCTTTTTCTTTAAGCACCTCAGCGTTGATAGCCGACTCGTATGCGTTTGCAGGATAAACGTCCCAAGAACCGAAAACGATGTCGTTCAAATCTGCCAAAGGCACGATGTCTTTATAGTGAAGATATTTCTTTTCAGCACCGCGGCCAACGCGGATTTTGTCGTATTGTGTCATTGAGCCCACTGGTTTAGCCAAACCTTTACGAGCCATCAATACACCTGTCATAAATGTTGTTGAAACGGCACCAAGACCTACTACAAGTACGCCAAGTTTGCCTTCTGCTTTTTTAACGTTGCAATTTTCCATTTTTCAGAATATTTTTCTTTTGAGTTGTTTTCAAATTTGTCTTGCGGACCAAAATCCACGGGTCAAAAGTACTGCTATTTTCCTGAATGCAAAATTATTTTTAAATAAATAAATGGTCCAAATGGTCTAAACTTTGGTAAAAAAGGGCGCAATCAGATAATATTTGTTAAATATTATCTGATTGCACCTTATTTTGTGAAAATTTCTAAACGAAGCGTTTTTCGATTTCCTCGAGTTTTTTGATTATTTCGGGATGCGTGACGGCATCTTCCTCCGCCGTCCATCCTTTTCCTTTGAGCCACGCCACCTGGCATCCAATAGACTCAGCCGGCACGATATCCTTCTTATAGCTGTCGCCAACGACAAGCACATTCTCTGCAGGGACGCCAAGAGCCTCCACACCGAGCGCGAAAATGCGCGGATCGGGCTTTCGTATGCCAACCACAGCGCTTTCAACAACCTTTTTGAAATAGCGTGCCAAGTCGAAATCGGCAAGCACCGTCTCCACATTGCCGTAGAAGTTGCTCACGAGCACCATCGGCACCCGCTCATGCACAAACTCCAACACCTGACGCGCCTCCTCAACCGATTCCTTCGCACGGTTATAGCAATAGCGCGCCACGGCAAGCGCCTTTTCCTCCACGGGATAATCAGAAGGGAGCACGGCGTTTTCAACGAGGTTGCCTATCTCGATACGCATCTTGATGAGCAACAGGTCGTAGAAATTATGCTCGGGCAGTATATGGCGAGTCTTCGCCAGCTCACGCTCCGCATAGACGTAGCAGTCGCGGAACTGCTCCTTCGTCACCTGCACACCAGCCTCGCGGTATCCGTCCCAAATCACTTCGCTCCAATGGTCGCCACGGCTGTCGATTGTGCCGCCGTAGTCGAAAATCACACCCTTAATATCAGTATTTGCCATTTTCAACCTCCTCCGTAAATTTACAGCACATGCGCTCATGCCGCCAAATCATATATACAAGCATCAGATTGAGCACGACCAGCTCGAAAGCGAAATAGAGCCACGGCATCTTGACGAGCAGCGAGCATACAAGCGCTATCGAACGCAGATTGAACGACAGCCAGTTGGTGTATTTCATCAACGGCTTGCTGCCGGCACGGAATGTGTCGCGGAACGACTGCGGCACCTCACCCTCGCCAAAACGTTTGCGCAAGGCGCGGCGCAGTTGCTGCATGCGTGGCGTGAGCACCTCCTGGTTTGCGGTATAGTTGCGGTAGAAGAACATCGTGGTCTTCTTCCAGAAGTTTCCCTTCCATGGCACAGCGGCATACGCCTTGTCAAGCTGCTCCACGCTGTCGAGCTCACTTCCTTCTTTTCCTTTCAAGAAATACAAGTGGAACTGGCGATAATAGTCGGCAGCTGCTGCCTGTTTCGCATGGCACAGACCTGCGGCTACGGCTATCGCCCAAATGACCCACTGGTGTTCCATAAAGAACACGCTGGTACAGTTTTCACGGAAGCATATAGCCAAATAGATCGCCACAAACCAGAAGTCGCCGCTCAGACCGTCGAGTATACGACCGAGGCGTGAGTACTGCTGCGTCATACGCGCCAACTGACCGTCGGCACTGTCGAAAGAGTTTGCCCAAACGAGCAACAACACCCCCACAATATTCAGCCAAAGGTCGTTGAAATAAAACATCACGCCAGCCGCCACACCTATAAATATAGAAGCAATCGTAATGGCGTTTGGCTTGATGCCGAGTTTCGCACACAGCACAGCCCACATATAACCTATCGGGCGATAGAAACAAAGGTCGATCGTTTCCTCCGTGTCCATCGACTTGAGGGTGTCTTTATAAGACGCTTTCAATTCTTTTATATTCATCGGCGTCGTTATTTAAGTTTTGATTTGACATAATTCAGCACCGCCTTGGCAATAAACGGAGCAGCCTCGTTGCGGCAAGGCGCGAAACTTGGCCAGTCGTTGAAATCGATGATGCGGATGTCGCCTTCCGGCGACACGATGCAGTCGCCGCCATAAATCTCCACGCCGAGAGCCTCGGAAGCGTCGTGGCAGATGTCCTTCAAGCGCTCGATGTCGAAATCAATGCCTTTCGACTTGCCGTTGATAGCCTCAAGTCCATATTTACTGTGCCCCTCGTCGAAAGGATAGAACCAGAAGAAGAACGGCGAGTTATGGATGCCGTAGAATTTTATAAGGTCGCCCACAAGATGACGGTTGATTACCGCACGCTTTATGCCGCGGTAGAAATATTCCTGCAGCACCTCCTGCGCCTCTTCCGCATGGCGCACATAGCTCACGTCCTCCTTATGCATGGCATGGAAGTCGCCGCGCTTTATCCAGCAGTTGTTGATGCCCGCCTTTCTCAGCTGGTTTACCACAGCCTCGTCGGTGTTGACAATAACACTGTCGGGATACGGAATATTGTGCCCCATCAGAATGCGTGTCATACGCTCGCGTGTGCAGTTCTCAATGCCGTAGCCCGAGTTCACCACAATGCAGCCATCGTCCTCCATGTCCTGAAGGCGTTTTATCGACTCCTGTTCACGGCACATATTGAGGATTACGCGCTCCTTCACTTTGCCGCTGTTGAATTGCTCCTCGCTGTAGATGTTGACCGTGCAACCGCGCTTGCGCAGCTGGTCTGCCGTAGCGTTGAAAATCGCAGCGTCGTTGCCGATATGGTTTGGCGAGTAAGCGCCGGCTCTCATAATGCCGGCAATTGTTATTTCTGCCATTTGTATGTTGTTTCTAAACTTTATTTGCTGTTGATGAAATTTTCCGCCTTCTCAATGTCGCCGGCATGGTCTACATCAAGAATTTTCCCCATCGGATACGCCTTCAGTCTCAGACCCGCGTCGACGAGCGCGCGCTGGAAGTTGCGCATACGCGCCACGCCTCGCTCCATGCAGTCGGCAAGCACATCGATGGCTTTCTCATTGAGAGCGTATATGCCTCCCGAAATGTATTTTGCGCCATCATATCGCTCGTCGCGGAAAGCCGTGATGTTCAAATCGTCGTCGGTCTGCACATACAGGGGCTTCTCATCGTCGATATAGTCGGTCACCGCCATCATTCCGTCATAACGTTCATCCGCCTCCATCGCCTCGATATATGGACGGAAATCCTGTTCGCGGAAGATAGTGTCGACCGTTGTCAGGCAGAAGCGTCCTTTCGGGATCGCCCTTGAAAGCTCGAAAAAGCTGTGCATCGAGCTCGGGAGTTGTCTTCACCACCAGGTTCAGCGGGATGTCGAGCGAGAGGCTCTCAATATATTCGCGCACCTCAGTCATCTGCTCGTTGACGATTATGCTGATGCTCTCCGCATTGCAGCGGCAGAAAAGGTTTATCAGGCGGCCTATCATCGGTTCGCCACAGATGTCGACAAGCGGTTTTGGTTTTGCCACGCCCTCTTGTGCGAGACGCGAACCCTCGCCGGCGGCTATTATCGCATAGTTCATTTTTCTTTCGTTTTTAAGCGTTAAGGATTTCCGACGACTCATCATCGTCCTTTGTCAAGTCGAGCACCTCCTTGTCGCCGCTCTTGTCGTAGTACTGGCGACGCAACGGATGTGCGTTCATTTCATAAAAGCGCGTGCGGTTTCTGAAGATGTCGATAGCCTTGAAAATCGCAGAGCGCAGCGAGGCCTCGCTTGCCTGGTTCTTTCCGGCGATGTCATATCCAGTGCCGTGGTCGGGCGAAGTGCGCACATACGGGAGTCCGGCAGTGAAATTCACGCCGTCGTCCATCGCGATTGTCTTGAACGGAGCCAGACCCTGATCGTGGTACATGGCAAGCACACCATCGAAGTGCGTATACTGCCCGCTGCCGAAGAATCCGTCTGCGGCATACGGTCCGAATGCCATGATTTTTCTTGAATAAGCCTCTTCAATGGCAGGCGTTATCACCACCTTCTCCTCCGTGCCGAGCATACCGTTCTCCCCGGCATGCGGATTGAGCGACAGCACAGCGATGCGCGGCTTTATGATATCAAAATCCTTTTTCAAGGAATCATTGAAGATTTCAAGTTTCTCCACGATGGCATCTTTTGTTATCGCCTCAGGCACCTGAGCCAAAGGCAAGTGGGTGGTGACCAGCGCCACGCGCAGATGGTCGTCGAAAAGAATCATCAGCGCCTTGTTGCCCTCGCCGATGCGCGACTCCAAAAACTCCGTGTGACCCGGAAAATGGAAATCGTCGCCCTGGATGGAGTCTTTGTTGATAGGCGCCGTCACCATTACGTCGATGATGCCGTTGCGCAGGTCGTCGGCAGCACGTTTCAGCGCAGCCAGCGCAGCCTTTCCGGCAGCCTCGCTCGGCGATCCGAGCTCGATTCTCACCTCACCGTCGACCACTTCCACCAAGTTGTTGACACCGTCGGCGGCATCCTCCGCCCGCGGCACAAGCGTGAAGTTCACGTTTCCCATCTCCAAAGCCTTGCGATGGTATGACAGCGCCTTCGACGAGCCATAAACAATCGGCGTGCACAGATCCGTCATCAAAGGATCCTCAAGCGCCTTCATTATCACTTCATATCCAATCCCGTTGATGTCCCCGTGGGTAATGCCAACGCGTATTTTTTTGTTCTGAGCCATATTATGCATTTTTTTCAATCTACAAAAATACGAAAAATCTGCGAGATAGCGAGAATTTAACAAAAAAGTAGTGTCAGGCGGTCAATATCACGCTGAAAATTCGTATTTTTGCAGACTGATTGCAAACAATGCATACAAGGCAACTGTATTATTGCCAACATTTTGATGTTCAATGCGTAAGAAATGGACAATTCAATAAAGCAACATCTGCTCGACCACCGCTACCTGCGGATGGCTCAGATATGGGCGGAAAATTCATATTGCCGGCGCCGCCAAGTGGGCGCGCTGCTGGTCAAGGACAAAATGATTATCTCCGACGGGTTCAACGGCACTCCTTCGGGCTTTGACAACGTTTGTGAGGACGAGACCAACCACACCTACCCATACGTGCTCCATGCCGAGGCCAACGCCATCACGAAAGTGGCGCGAAGCAACAACAGCAGCGACGGTGCCACGCTCTATGTGACCGACTCTCCATGCATCGAGTGCGCCAAGCTGATAATCCAAGCAGGCATCAAGCGCGTGGTCTTCTCAAAGCTCTATCGGCTCAGCGACGGACTCGACCTTTTGCGCGAGGCAGGAGTGGAATGCTCTTTTATCAACACTGACACTGAAGCGGAAAACAATCTATAACAAACAACAATAGAATGAGAATTAAACATAATTCCATAATTTGGTATCCATTGGTTATCTCGATAGCGATTGTGCTCGGTATCGTCATAGGCAACTACATATCAACAAAAAAATTCACACTCGACAAAGACCGCAAGATCAATGCCGTGCTCAACCTGATCCAAAGTGAATATGTCGACTCCATCGACGTGAAGGACCTTGTGGAGCAAGCCATTCCGGCAATCATCGGCAACCTCGACCCGCATTCATACTACATTCCCGCTTCCGACATCCGTGCAGAGAACGAGAAACTCGACGGCTCGATGAGCGGCATCGGCGTGTCGTTCTTCATGATGAACGACACCGCCAACGTTGACCAAGTGATTCCCAACGGACCGGCGGAAAAAGTGGGAATGCTTGCCGGCGACCGCATAATCTCGGTCAACGGAGAGTCGATTGTCGGCGGCACACTGACGGCAGAGGGCATTCGCAGCAAAATCCGCGGAGAGAAAGGCACGAAGGTGAAAATCGGAGTGAAACGCAACTCTTCCAAGAAAACGCTCACCTTCACCATCACACGCGACGACATCCCGATGAACACCATCGACGTGTCGTATATGCTTGACGACAAGACAGGATACATCAAAATCGCACAGTTCGGAAAGAACACATACGATGAGTTTTTCGCAGCGTTGTCGAAGCTGAAGAAAGACGGCGCCTCCCGCTACATCGTCGACCTCCGCGGCAACCCCGGCGGATATATGGAAATGGCTATCCTGATGGTCAACGAATTTTTGGAACAGGGCGAACTTATTGTCTACACAAAAGGACGCAAAGAGCGTGAGGATATACAGGTGTGGAGCGATGACCAAGGCTCATTCCACGACGCTCAGGTTGCCGTGCTGATCGACGAGTATTCGGCAAGCGCCAGCGAGATTATGGCAGGAGCGTTGCAGGACAACGACCGCGGACTTGTTGTGGGTCGACGGTCGTTTGGAAAAGGACTGGTGCAGAAGCAGATTTACCTGCCCGACAGCAGCGCCATCCGTCTGACCATAGCCCGCTACTACACGCCGTCGCACCGATGCATACAGAAAGACTACACGCTTGGTGACGAAGACGACTACTCAAAGGAGCTCTACGACCGATACTCCCACGGCGAGTTCTACAGCGCCGACAGCATCAAGGTGGACAAAAGCAAGATTTTCCGCACTGCCAACGGAAGAATCGTATATGGTGGCGGAGGAATCGTGCCCGACATATTTGTGCCCAACGACACCACTGGTATCACCACCTACTACCGCGCCGTCGCCAACCTCGGGCTGCTGCAGCAGTATGTCTACACCTACGTCGACATCAACCGCGACCAGCTGAAAAACGTCAAGACCGTCAAGCAGCTGATGGGCATGATGCCGTCAGACGACGCCCTGACATACGATTTTGTATGCTATGCCCGCGACAACGGCGTGCCGATGCGTTGGTACTACATAAACCTTAGCCGTTCGCTGATAGCACGCCAGCTGCGTGCCCTCGTGATTCGCGACGTGCTCGGCTCGGAAGAGTTCTACCGCTATTACAACCGCACCGACAATACAGTCAACGCCGCCTTGAAAGCGCTCAACGACGGCAAGGGCAAGTTTCCAATCACTCTGACAAGCACCAAGAAAAAGAAAGGGAAACGGTGATGGCTACAAAAACCGACATCAGGCGCGACATCCGTCAGCTCAAGCGCATGCTTACCGATGAACAGAAGGCAATTGCCGCCAGCAAATGCTTCTCACGGCTCGAGCAATGCCAGGAGTTTATCGATGCCGACCGCATACTCGTCTACGCCTCCCTGCCCGATGAAATCTCCACCGATGAATTCATCAGCCGCTGGTATGGCAGAAAGCAGATTTTCCTGCCACGCGTCAACGGCGACGACCTTGACATACTGCCCTACCGACCCGGCGACACCGCAGAGGGAGCATTCGGCATCGACGAGCCAACGGGCAACGAATGCCGCGACATTTCAGAGATTGACCTTGTTGTGGTTCCGGCTATGGCATTCGACCGCCGCGGCAACCGTCTCGGACGCGGACGCGGATTCTACGACCGTCTGCTGCACAACGCCACATGCCCGCTGATAGGCGCCGCCTACGCCATCCAGATAGTGGAGCACATTCCGGCAGAACCTCACGACATAAAGATTCCAACAATCGTCACCGACGAAGAAACCATAAGAATTCAGCAATATGGCATTAGTAACTCCTGACACCAAGCTTTGCGAAGTGATTGTCGACGAGCCTTCGGTTGTCCCAGTAATCAACCGCTTCGACATCGTGCTCGGTGTGGGCGACCGCACCATAAAGTCAATCTGCAAAGAAAAAGGCATCGACACATCATTTTTCATCACAATCCTTAACGCGTTCATCCACGAATCGTTTTTTCTGGAAAATGTGACCGGAGCTTTCAATGCCGGCGACGTGGTCGACTATCTGCGCAAGACAAACAACTCCTACCTGCGCAACCAGCTGCCAAACATCGAGCGTCATTTCGCAGCTCTCATATCGCGCAGCGACTCAAACAACAACCTTCCATTGCTGTTTAATTTCTACAGAGAGGTGAAAACGGAGATAGAGCGGCGCATCGACAGCGACAACCAATGGTTTGACGCCATTATCTCTGCCGAACAGTCGAACTCCGAAGTTTCTGTTGCCGGCAATGCCGTACAGGCGGAATCAGACTCAATCGAGGACAAATTGAGCGACTTGATAAACATGTTTGTGATTCATCTGCGTGGCGACTACGACCGCAACCTTTGCCACGCTGTGCTTTTCGCCGTCATCAGTCTTGAAAAGGACATTCGCCAGAACAACCGCATCCGCAACCGCGTACTCCGACCGCTTGTCGATGCGCTCAACTCGCGAAACTCTTAACGACGTGACGCTATGACAAATCTGAATGTCAGAATCATCACCGACGACACGGCTGTGGCAATAGGTCTGAAACAGACTCTTGCCAATATGTTCGACGTGGAGGCTTCGTGGACAAGACCATCGGCAGTGGCAGCAGAACCCGACATTGCCGCCGACCTGTTTATTGCCGACGCCGGCGCCTTCGCCTCCCTGCCGGGATTTTTCATCCCCAAGCGCAACCGGCTTGCCCTGCTGTCCAACTCAACCGACGACAATATCGGCTTTACGCTCAACCGCCATTGCGACGAGGCTGCATTTCTAAAGCAACTCGGCGACATAATCGAGATGTCGCGCCACAACCGCTCCGACGGCAACGAGCTGTCGCAACGTGAAATCGACGTGCTTTGCCTGTTGGCAAAAGGGTTGACCAACAAAGAAATAGCCGACCGTCTGTTTATCAGCATCAACACCGTATTGACCCATCGCAAGAATATTTCAGCCAAACTCGGCATACGCAGTATCTCCGGACTGAGCGTATATGCCATAATGAACGGCTACATCACCGACATACCAGACATCTAAAATCCCTTTTCATTCGCCATTTTTTTGTTTTTTTTATCCCCATTCCCAAAACGAGTTTGGAACAAACGTGTGCCGTCGGCACACCATTGCCCAAAACGAGTTTGGAACAAACGGAGAAATAGCTGGGAAAAGGGCATTGCCTCACGCCTAAACGATGTTTAGACAGATGAAGCAATGCCCCTTTCTTTTGCGCCTATGCCAAGAGGTGCTTTTACGGGTTTTCAGATGATTTTTTTTTTCGCTGTCCCTTTTGCCGGAAGCGGAAAGTGAATGCAGAGTGTGTCCGCCTGCCCCATGAATGAAACAGGTAGCCACACACAGCGGGCAATCCGGGAAGAATGATTGTTGTCGCCCGGCTGGACAAGTCCTGTCGGATCGGAAAACAATCATACTTCCTTTGTAGTGGTTTGCCCTTTTCACGCTTCCGGTGATGTCTTTTTCCTTTTGGTGATTCCTTTTTTACGGATTTTTCCCTGAAGTTTTTTCTACCCAATCAGCCTCTGTTTTCGTTTACCTCCATTTTTGCGCCTTTCAGTGAGCCGCATCAGGCAGTCATTTCCGTTCTGGGCGCAAAGGTAATTCCGGGATTGGACGGGAAAGCAAGGTCAAGCCTCCTGTTTTCGGTAAAAATCTCCAGCCCTGCGGGTAGTATTTTGACCGAAAAACCTTGCATTCCCTAATCCCTACCTTTTCAAGCACCCGAAACGAAAACGACCGATGCGACAGAAAGACGCATAAAAAAAATGTCGGATAAACGAGAGGCAGATAAGATAGTTTGAAACTCAACTCCCTCAGCTCTTGAATCCGCATAAAAAACAAAAAAATCAAAAACAGCGAAGATATGACAGCAACGGCAAATTTCAGACAAGTGGCGCAATACATCGGGTTGGCGATATGCGGCTTGATGATGCGCACCGCCTTCGGGGTGTTCGGCATCCTTTGGGGCATCATCAGAGAGATTGTAAACGGAGTGTTCCGAGTGGCGATAGGTGTAATCGTGGCTATCCTTTTCACCATTGCCTTCTTCGGCTTCATCCTTTGGTTATTCACCCTTTAACCCTTACCGACATGGCAAAGAGAAACTGCAAGACGGTAGCGCAGCAGTGCAAATATTACGAGGTGGACAACATCTTCGTGTATATGGTGGAAACGTACATCAACGGCAATTTTAGCACTTTCCGAAGATTGTACCACGAACTGAACAAGGACGCACGGAGGGACTTCATGGACTTCCTTCTCAGCGAGGTAGAGCCGACCTATTGGAGAGAGATACTTAAACAGACAATCTAAAAACGACAGCGATATGAAAGGAACAGACCATTTCAAAAGAACGATACAAATGTATCTGGAACAGCGGGCGGAGGAAGATACGCTCTTTGCGAAGAAGTACCGCAACCCTGCCAAAAACATAGACGAGTGTGTGACCCACATTCTGAACTATGTGCAGAAAAGCGGTTGCAGCGGCTTCACGGACGGAGAGATATTCGGGCAAGTCATCCACTACTATGAGGAAAACGAGATAGAGGTGGGCAAACCTATGAACTGCCAAGTGGTGGTGAACCATGTTGTGGAACTCACGGAAGAGGAAAAGGCGGAGGCACGTCAGAATGCAGTCCGCAGATACCAAGAGGAGGAACTCCGCAAGTTGCAGAACCGCAACAGACCGTCAGCGAGAAAAGAAACCCACCCCCAACCCTCATTATTTGATTTAGGCTTATGAAACCGAAGACCAAGATACAGAAAGAGGTGGCAAGACTTTCAGCCAACCTCCGCCCCATATCAACGACACAAATTGAATGGGCATACCGCCACTGCATTGAACATATAGGCTACCGCACCAAGAAAGGGAACATCACCTGCTCCGACTGCGGTCACGAGTGGCACAGCGACAGCGTACTGTGCGACACCCTTGAAGGTTGCACCTGCCCCAAATGCCATGCCGAACTCAAAGTGCAGGACACACGCAAACGTATCTACAAGGAAACGCAGTATTTCAGCGTGATAACCACCTGCAAAGGCTATCAGGTAATCCGTGTGGCGCAGGTCAGATGCGAGAGCAGGAAAGGCGAGCCGATGCACTTCTATTGCCACGAGGTTGTGCAGCGTTGGATTTCACCCGACGGTAAGGTTACGGACATGGCGTTGCTCCGTGGCTTCACATTCTGTTACTGCGATGTATGGGCATTGTGCAGCGCGATGGAGATAAGACCGCACAACAGCCTATACGATGATGTTGTGGCAAGAAGCTGTGCATATCCCAAAATGAGGGTATTACCCCAACTCAGACGCAACGGCTTCAAGGGCGATTTCCACGGCATTTCCCCCGTGCGTCTTTTCAAAGCCTTGCTTTCAGACCCAAGAATTGAAACCCTTATGAAAGGCGGTGAGATTGAGGTTATGAAACACTTTCTTTTCAATGCCCGTACTGCCGATGAATGCTGGGCATCATATCTGATTGCCAAGCGTCACAAGTATCTGATAGACAACTTCTCCATGTGGTGCGACTATCTGCGTATGCTCAACAAACTCGGTCAAGACCTCCGCAACCCGAAGAACATCTGCCCCGAAGATTTCATGGCGGCACACGACAACGCAACCCGAAAGATTGAAACCATACACGAGAAGGAACGAGCCGAGCAACGCCGCCGCTGGGAGATTGAAAGGCGTGAGCGTGAGCAACAGCGGCAACTGCAAAGGGAAAAAGATGCGGAGGATTTCATCGCCAACAAATCCAAATTCTTCGGATTGGTAATCACGGACGAGGAAATAATCATCAAGGTGCTTGAAAGTATAGACGAGTATTACAGCGAGGGCAAGGCACAGAACATCTGCGTGTTCGGCAGTGAATACTACAAGAAAGCCGACACCCTCATACTCTCGGCAAGGATTGGCGGTGAGATAATTGAAACCGTAGAGGTGGATTTGCGGACACTCAAGGTGGTGCAGTGCCACGGCAAGTACAACCAAGACACCGAATACCACGAGCGCATCATAGACCTTGTGAATAAGAACGCCAACCTTATCCGTGAGCGGATGAAAGTGGCATAGCATCAACCCTAAAACAACATTGATATGGAAGTAAGAATTGAAAGCATGATTTGTGTGTGGGACGATAAAATCCCTGCATTGTTCCTTGAATTTGTAAACCTCCTCACTCTCACAACGAGTGAGGGGGAATTGAGAAAGAGCGTAAAGGAGTTTGCCGAGAAGCACGAACTTGACAAGTTCTTCCTTTACGGCTTCGGCTCACACCATTTCTACCTGCACCAACGCTACACGAGCAACCCCGAAATGGTGATGAAGAACAGAGTTCTGTCAGTACATTTTTAACCATCTAAAAAGCAACATTATGGCAACACGAATGACCATCAACGGAGTAAGTACCTGCACGGAAGCAGGTACGGAGAAATACGAGCGTTTCCAATCGGGTATCGGCAGACGCAGGCGGACACTTGTGCAATACGACTACCGCCACACGGACGGAGAATTGTTCGCTTGTGTAAAAACCACATTGGACGAGTGCCGAACCGCAAGGGACAAGTGGCTGAACGCAAAGCAGGGAAAGGAGGGCAACCGATGAACACGACCTATCAAACGCTGATAGTCAAATTCAGCGAACCTATCACGGCATTGGACGGTATCTTTGACGATGCCCAAGCGTGGGGAACTGACACCCTCAAAGGGTGGATAGATGATTACGAAAGCACACGTTTCACCGCCACCGACAGCCATACGGCAGTCATCACGAGCGAGTATAATATGGAATGTGTGAAAGAGTGGCTGCAACGGCAGACACCCATTGCCGAGATGCGAGAATTTTGAACAAGTTGGCGGTGCGGACACCGCCAACACTTAAAACCCTAAAAACAACGGTTAATGATAGCACAGACGATATTACAGCAGATAGGCGGAAGAAGATTTACCGCCATGACGGGTAGCCGTGATTTCATCGACATGGGCAACGGCTTACGGATGAGCCTTACACGGAACAAGACAAGTGCCAACCGCCTTGACATCATCTATGATGCGGGGGCAGACCTCTACAATATGCGGTTCTACCGCAGGACATTCAGCAAAAAGACTTTCGAGTGCAAGGAAAAGTACATTGCCGTACACGAGGGCATCTATTTTGATATGCTGGAAGAAATATTCACGATGGTGACGGGACTTTACACACGCTTTTGAGTTGCGGCGGCGAGAGCCGCCCTACTTTCTTTCGGTGAGCATGATGGCGGACAAAGAAAGTAGCAAAGAAACCTCTGTGCCAATCTGCGATATTATTCACAAAAACAAGTTTTTATTATGGAAACAATCAGGCAGGACGGAAAAATCATCTTGCACGGCAACGACGGCATAAGCATAAAGATGATTTTCAAAAACCTTACGGGAAAGAATTTTCAAGGTAGGGAGTATGCGGACTATATCCGTCACATCGCAATCGGGAGCATGGGATTTACACCCGGAAGCATCGAATTTTGCAGGGATGGTGACGTGATAGATACGGGTACAATCCCGAATGTATGAAAAGCGGAAAATCCGATGAAGTTGGCGGCTTCATCGGATTTTCATTTACAGTCACGGGATATACAGCAGTGCAAACTCCGCCTTTCTCCGTTTGAGCAGCATGGCGTGGCGTTTTCCTTTGTAGTTGCAGAAGGCTACATACTCCCGGTAGATGTTCCTGTCGCCAGCCTCCAGCTTCTTTATCAAGGTGCTTTTAGGGATTGTCTTGCTACCCAAAAGCCGGTATGGACCCACGTTGTAAGCAAGCGTGGCAAGTAAAAGACTATCCTTCCCGAACTGCCGGAACATCGCGCAGAACTTCCGCAGGTCTTTCCGCAGGAGCGCGTCCGCCTGCCGCTTCGTCATGGTTCGTGCCGAGTACCTTTCGCCCGGCAAAATCTTGTGACCCCAACCCACGTATGGGTGGTGCTTTTCCGAGTGCCATCCCTCAAAATACTTCGTGCATCGTACCGCCCTCTCGAATAGAGACAGCCGGTAGATTGCCGCCTGCCCGTCCGTTCCCTCTTGGCGGCTGATCTGTGCGGACACAAAACAGACCGTCAGAAGCGAACAGAGCATTGTCATGAATACACGCATCATTTTAGCAAGGGGCTGAAGTTGCCGATGGGAACGATGGTCAAACCGTCATCCTTTGCATTCCGGTTGTTGAAGTCAAATTCCAACTCGAAAGAGTTGCCGAAGTTGTCCTCCACCACCACAATAAAGTTGTGCGCCTCTTCGCCCTCCGCCGTGTAGTACAGGCGGAACTTTTCGTTCTCCAGCAGGTAGCGGTCGTTAGGCAGGAAGGTGATGCCGTTATCCATTTTCAACTTTCCTTCTCCCTCAAACTGAAAATAGCGGATGGTGTAAAGCGTGTTAGCGAAGTCGCCCTCCTTTTTCAGCTCACAGCGGATTTCCACCGTCTGCCCCTTCGTCACCTTGTTCGGCACGGGCATGACCTCCACCGTGAAGGGATAGGACTGCTGGATGTCCATGTCGTCATCGCACGACACGATGGTGAATGACACAGCGGCTATCAGGCATAACGCCACCACCTTAAAGATATTTGTTCTCTTGTTTCTGTTGTTCAGTATGTTCATTTTTCTTCGATTTTTAGATGGTTGTTTTTCTGTTTTTTCGTTGTCTGTTGCAGATACTCGTTCAAGTCCTTGCAACCGCCATAGAGGGAGGAACGGTCGGCGACATGCGCCCCATACCGTTTGGCAAGAGCGTCAAGCGTCCGCCGTCCGGCTTCGTCACGGTCAAGGAAGCATCCGATGCGCCCGTAGCCGTCCAGCAATCCCGCCGCCTTCTCCACGTTGGCGACAGAGTTCAGTACAAGGCAGTCAGCGTTACCGGTTACGCCAAGCGTCACGGCGGAGAGAAAGTCCATGAAGCCCTCAAACACGAGGCACTCGTCAGCCGGGATTTCCTTCGTCCTTGCCAAAGACACATCTTTTGGCGGGATGCACCCCTTGAAATATCGGCTTCGGACTTCATATCCACCTGCCATATTCAGGAAACCGACAGCGAAATACCGTTTTCCACGCACACTGTAGTTCAGGCGGCAACAGTGGCGGGATGCTACTCCGATTGGTATGCCTCGTTCCTCTAAATACTCCGTCAGCGGTGAACGAAACAGCGGAGCGACCTCCACATCCTCAAAGACAGGTTCGGTCGGCTTCGGGAGATAGGTGGGCTTTTCCCATCCGGCAACCGTCATATTGGCGGCTTCCGCTATGAACTTCGCTTGCTTCATGAAGTCATCGCTTTGCAGAAACTCCCCGGCAAGCGTGAAGATGTCACCGCCCTTGCCCAAACCGAAGTCGTACCAAAGCTGTTTCGCCACGTTCACACGGAAAGAGGGGGTGCGCTCGCCCCTGTACGGGGCGATATACCACAGCTCGTTACCGCTCCTTCTGACAGGCTCATGCCCCAACCGTGCGAGAAAATCCGCAAGCGGCATCCTTCTGATAGCATCTATTTCCGTCCGTTCCATGCCCGTGTCAGTTGATGATGAACTTGACGCCGACCCCGAACTGCGTGTGGAACTTCCGCGTGTCGCCACCCCACAGGCAACGCTCACGCAGGTTGGCAAGCAGGGCGATACGGTCTGTCACGTAGCACTCCACATCGAGCGTCAGCGCACCGCCGTAGATGAAGGCGTCCCGGTCGTGCAGCGTGGAGCCGTCATGCAGCACCTTATTCCCCCAATTCACCGATTCATATCCGGCGAGAGCCGAAGCCCCGGCATAGACGAACACGATTTTTCGGGCGTCCGACAGTATCTTGAAGTAATATCCGCCCTCCGCCGTGAACTGCGCCACGGGTATCTTGGTATCCTTGTAGGGATTGTTTTTCAGGAGGTATTCGCCACCGAACACCCACTTGTTCCCCCTCTTCGTGTAAGTGGAGAGAGCCGCCCCGAAACTGTACCCGCCGTCCTTGCCGCCGGGATTGAAGCCGTCCGCCATGTCCGCCCTCACCTCGATGCCCTGCATCTTCGGCAGACACCGCTGGGCGTGCGCCTGCCCTGTAAAAAGGGCAAGCGACGCGATGATTATTGCGATGTACTTTCTCATGGTCAGCGCACTTGAAGTTCGTTGATGGTACCCGCACGTACCAAATCCTCGTTCTCAATCACGAAGGACTGGTGACGGCCGCCGTTCTTCTCGTTCAGCTCCACCACGAGGCACTTGTCATCGGGGATGGTGAACTTCGCCATCGTGAAGACCGTGCGCTCGCTCTTTTTGCCCGGCACGAGGGTGGCGTAGTTCTGCGCGCGGAGCGGCAGGATGATCTGCTCCTGCACGGCGGTACGCTTCGCCACCTTCTTGTCCACGATTTTCCAAGTGATGTAGTCCACATCGAAAGGCACGTTGCTCTGGTTCTTTATCTCCGTGTGGAAATAGAGCAATCCGTTGTGCGTGTAGATGCCTTTGAGAAGATACTGGATGCCGAAACGCTTGCAGCCGATATGCTTCACCTCGCGCTTGTTCTGTTTGTGGATGGACTTCATGATAAGTCGCACCAGCATCGGGCTTTCGCTGCCCAGCTCTTTCAGATAGATTTCCTGTGCGTTATTCGGGCGGTTCACCGTGCTGCCGTCATGGATGAAGTCGCACATCTCCACATTGAGCAACAGCGGTTCGGCGGCGTACTTCACGTTGAAGGTGTAGAAACTGCCGTCCTCCGTGATGACGGACATATTCGTTTCGTTGGGAAAATTCCTTACGGTAGCCTTCACGCGGATGACGTTCTCCGCTCCGTCGGCTTTCCCGGCAATCAGGTCGGGCGAGCCTAAATCGACATAGCGCACCTCCGCCGGAAAAATGACGTGGACGGTCTTGTCGTAGGTCACTTCCAGACCGTGCGGCGGTATCATGCGGTCGAAGGTCAGCTTGCGCGACAGACCGTGATACAGGTCTCCGTCCGCCTCCTTCTGCGGATAGACCTCCTTCGTCAAGGTCGGCTGTTCACTTCCGTTGGTCGTTTCAACGGTTACATTCTCCTGCGCGTTGGCAGTTGCGATGCCCATAGCGAGGGCAAACATGATGATTACTTTTCTCATTACTTTTGGATTTTAGTGGTAATTTTTTGTTTTCATTGATTTCAATCTTTTTTTGGTAAAGCATGACCCTGTACCCGGCTTTCAGATGCACCTTGACGGTGCGCATCTTCCCCGCGATGTACTGGCTCGTTCCTTGTATCAGCCCCTTGCCCAAGTCGGAGGCGAGTTGCGCCCCGGCATTGGTGGAGATGTTGATGCTGCTTCCGAGTGAGCCGCCCATGTTGGCGGCGACCTCCCTGACGGCATTTATCTCCATCGAGTTCGGGATGAAGATACCGGGCTGTCCGTCCGTGTCATAGACCGCAAGCTCCACGGGGATAATCGTGCCGTCGTATTCCAGCGAGGTAATCTCTATGTCGAGCCGTTCTTCCTGTATCTTGCCCGTGCCGACCACCACCGCACCCAGTGGGATTGTCCTGCCTGCCACCGCCATAGGCTCCAGCAGGCGGAGCCTTACCGTTTGCCCGTCCGTCACGCTCTGCGCACCATGCACACACGCCGGGATGGTGTTCCTGTCCAATACCTCCGCCGTGCCGACAGCCGTGTTGAAACTTCTGTTGCGTTCCTGCGATAAGGCGGCGACAAACTCCGCGTTACTTATGGGCTGTGAGAGTGAAGAAACTACTTGATGCTCCACCTGTCTGATAGGCATTGCCTTGTTCTTCTTCCCTTTCTGCACGGTAGTTGGCTCTGCCCCTGTTCCGCCGATGGCTGTCCTCCGTTCTGACCGCCCATGTACTTTGCCGCCAGCTCGTAGGACTTCTCCATAAGAGCCACCTGCTCGTCCATAGAGGAAGCCTTGCCCCTCTCGCTTTCCAGTTCCGACTCCAGCGATGCGATGCGCTCCAACAATTCGTCCATCTCCGCATTGTCGTTTTTCGGCTGGTCGTAGAAGTTTCCGAGCGTGGCGTTCAGGTCACGGTAGGCGGCTGCGGAGGACTGGATGGTCTGCGGCGTGGCTGGCTTTGCCCTTTCTTCCTTGCCGCCCGGATTGGCGAGGTCGAAGTCCACTCCGTTCTCCGTTCCCGCTATCTCGCGGTCGAACATGTCGCCCAGCTGCCCGATGGCACGGTTGCGGCTCTCCTGACGCTCTTCCATCTCCCCATGCTCGTAGGCTTTCAGCTTGTCGCCGATAATCTGCCGGTTCGCCTTGTCAGCGTCGGGCATCTCGGTGTTGTATCCGTCCGTTCCCGGCGGTTGCTCCTTGCCGGAGGACGGGGCGAATATCAGCCACATCGCCCCGATGAACACCAGCACCATAGCGGGCAGCACGATCATCTTCTGCCGTTTCAGCCGTGCGCCTCGGTCAGCGGTTCGCGCTCCTTTTTCGGTTTCCCCGTTTCGGGAGCAGCTTTGTTCTCTTTCGTCGGTTCATTCTTTGTCTGTTCCATATAAATAAGGTGTTAAGTGATTGCCTGTTTCCGCCGGGGTCGGCAGTTCCACCCGTCCGGCGTGTCCCGTTTCCATGCGTGAGCCGTCGTTCCTGCCGATGTCATAGACGGCTCTGCCGAAGGTGTAGAGGGCAAGCACCGCAAAAGCGGCGAGCATCCCCAGCACGATGCGGCGACGTGTTTCCGGCGGCAAACCGTCCAGATACCCTTTGAGCCTTGCCACCAAGCGTTTCCGTTTGTCGTGGAGTTTCCAATACACGCCCCACATTGTTTTTCTGATACTTTTCATGTCCTGTTACCGTTTGATAGTCTGTAAATCCTTGTTCTCAATGATGGTGAAACCCTCGATGGTAAAACCGTTCGGGTTGTCATCCGACCGCGATGCGTTCAGCAGGCGGCAGGTGGTCACGAGGCTGCGCTCGGTGACGTTGCTCTGCCGGATGATTTTCTGTGTGGCGTAGGTCACGGCACGGTAGGGATAGGCGTTGAAGTCGCACACCACGCTGTCCACCTTCAGCACTTGGTTGATGTTCCCGGCGATGATGCGGTTGTAGTACCCCTTCTCCGCGAAGTCCGAATAATAGTGGTACACGCTCTTGTCCGCCAGCAGCAAGGCACGTTTCACGTTGTGTTCAATCGCGCTTTTTTCAGGTGATAGCGTGAAGAACATCTCGTGGAAACGGCGCACATGTTCCCGTGCCTCCGCCGGGCGGTTCTGCGACAAATCCTGAGACAAGGCGAGCATCAGGCTCTTGCCGTTGTCCAGCACATAGATTTTCTCCCGTTGCTTCTCTGCGAAACGGTAGGAGTTCCACACGCTCCACACCGTCACCACGGCGCACAGCGAGAGGAAGACGATACCGAACAGGCGTATCTGCCTGAACGACGATTCGATGTTTCTAAGTGATTTGAATTCCATTTATATTTTCCAATTTATGATTGCACATTGATTATTTCAGCAATTTGCCGACACGTCCGACTGCGTTTCCTGCGGCTGCACCCGCCACGCTGCCCGCCATGCTTCCGGCTCGTCCCGCCATCTGGTTCACGTTGCGACCGTAACCGCCCATGCCTCCGGCTTGGATAATCCAGCCCGCAACGGTGGGAATGGTAAAGTAGCCGATGATGCCGATGCAGAGGAATACGATATACACCCCGTCGCTCGAATCCAGCGAGAAGTTCGGGTCTGCCTGCATCCGCTCGATGTCGTTTTGCAGCATCAGAACCTGTATCTTCGCCAGTATGGTGCTGAACATGTCCGATACCGGTAGCCACAGATAGACCTGTATATAGCGGCATATCCACTGCGTGAGCGTGTTTTGGAAACCGTCCCATACCGACAGGGCGAAGGCTATCGGACCGAGAATCGCCAGCACCACGAGAAAGAAGGTGCGGACGGTGTCTATCACGAGGGCGGCGGCTTGGAACAGCAGTTCGAGTATCTCGCGGAAGAAGTCGCGGATGCTCTTCTTCATGTTGTACATTCCCCGGTCGATATACATTCCCGCCATCGTCACCATGTCGGAGGGCGACCAGCCGAGTTCCTCCAGTTGCTTGTCAAATTCCTCGTTGGACACGAGGTAGGCGGTTTCGGGGTTGCGTACCATCGCCTCGTATTCCAGTTTGTCCTTCTGCTCCCGGTATCGGTTCATGTCCAGCGTTTCCGCCTCCAGCATCTTTGCCGTGCCCTGTACGACGGGTGAGAGGATGCTGTTTATCGTGCCCAGCACCACAGTCGGGAAGAACATGATGCACAGACCGATGGCAAAAGGACGGAGCATCGGGAATACGTCTATCGGTTCAGCTCTCGCCAGCGACTGCCATACCCGGTAGGCGACGTAGAACAGCGCACCCAGCCCGGCGATGCCTTTCGCCACACCAGCCATGTCCCCACACAGCGGCATCATCTGCTCATAAAGTGAACGTAAAATCTGATGAAGGTTGTCGAACTTCATAGGCTACCAGTATCTTTCGTTCATGTTCCCGTACAGCCCCATGATGCGGTCGAGGTCGTTCTTCTTTTTCGCACGCAGGTAACTCACGGAGATGTTCTTGTTCGTGTAGTAGCTCACGAGGTTGCGGTAACGCTTCATCTTCGAGTGGCAGCGTTCCACCACGTCCATGCGCTCCTTGTCGGTCATGGAGAGCGTGGTGATGTTCACCACGTTCCTGAGTTCCGTCAACACTTCGTTGCTTTCCTCCAGCAGTTTCGTGTAGCCGAAAGCGATTGCGGAAAGCTCTTCGGGTCTGAAATTCCCGTCACGGAGCATCCGTTGGAAACTGTTCACATAGATGTCTGTGATGTCGCCCACCATCAGGATGGTCTGCTGCACCTTGCGGGCGTCCTTGACCAGATTGTTCACCGATTTGAGGGCATCGTAATACTTCTTGCCCTGCTGATAGATTTTCACCGTCTCCTGAAAGTTGCTCACCATGTTCGTGGCGGTCTTGGAGGTATGGATGATGTTTTTGGAGGCATTGATGATGCCCTGCGCTAGATTGCCCGGATCGCTTACGACCCACTGTGCGCTTGCCCTGCCCGCGAAAAGCAGGCACAGGCAGATAATCATTGTTATTCTTGTTCTCATGTTACTTTGGATTTTAGTGGTTGTTATTCTTCGGTCGGATGTCCCGGCTGCGGCTTCACCCGCACATAGTCCCCGTTTGGCGAGAAAGTCAGCACATCCGTGGCCTCGTTGTAGGACACGTCGATGCGGAAGCCGGTGTTCATGAACAGGTTGCCGTTCTCCTCCTGCAAGAGATAGGTTTCCGGCTTGAGCTTGCGGCGCAGACCGCTACGACGGAACACCGTCACTTTGTAGGCTTCGCCCTCCTTGTAGATAAGCACGTCAGGTTTTCCCTCCACGCTCTCCCAGTTCCCGCACAGCATGTCGCGGCGGTTGTCGGCCACGTCGCAGGATTGCAGCATCATGACCGCCAATCCGATAAGGCACTTGCTGACTTGCAGCATTTTCACTTTTGGTAAATTCATACGCGTTTTTCTTTTTTGGTTGATACATTCTGTTTTTTAGTTATTCCTTGTTTCTCCGCCTTTCGGCAAGCTGCCGGATGGCGGCTTCGATGTCGCCGCCCAGCTTCTCCGCCAGACGGTAAACCTCCACCTTTTCCGTTTCCTCGGTGGTGTACGCCAGATACTCTTCCGCGCTGACCTCCGTGGCATAGACCGCCGACTGCGTGCCGCCCAAGCCTATCCACACCTCCTTGTAGAGCCGTGAAGGGTTGTTCGCCATGTTGATGGAGAGTATCTGCGACTTCTCCTTTTCCGTCAGTCCGAGCAACGCCTGTATCTGGTCGAACTTGTTCATATACTTCCTTTGGTCAAGCAGGATTTTACAATCCGAGTTGTTGATAATGCTCTCTTTGACCACCGGAGAACTGATAATGTCGTCCACCTCCTGCGTCACCACGATTGCCTCGCCGTAATATTTTCTGACCGTCTTGTACATATAACGTAGGTATTCAGCCATGTTTGCCGAAGAGAGGGCCTTCCAAGCCTCCTCCACGATAAGCTGTTTCCGCACCCCTTTCAGCCGCCGCATCTTGTTGATGAAGGCTTCCATGATGATGATGGTCACGACGGGGAACAGTTCGCGGTTTTCTTTAATCGAATCTATCTCGAAGACGATGAACCGCTTGCCGAGCAGGTCGATGTTCTCCGTGGAGTTGAGCAGGAAATCGTAACGCCCGCCCCGGTAATACTGCCGCATGGTGGTGAGCATGTTGTCGATGTTGAAGTCGGACTTCTCCACCTTGATGTCACGCTGTGCCAGTTCCTTGCGGTAGTCGTCACGCATATACTCGTAGAAGGTGTTGAACGACGGCACGATGCTACGGTCGGATTGGATGCGCTCAATATAGGCACTCACGGCACTGCCCAGCTCTCGCCGCTCTCCGTCTTTGTCACCTTGTCGTCCTCCGACTTCCAGAGCGTCAGCAACAGGGTCTTGATGCTGTCCTTCTTCTCCACGTCGAAGATGTAATCGTCGGTGTAGAACGGGTTGAAGCTGATGGGCTTATCTTCCGTGTAGGTGAAATACACACCGTCCGCTCCGCCTGTCTTGCGTCGGATCATGCCGCACAAGCCCTGATAGGAGTTTCCCGTGTCCACCAATACCACATGTGCGCCTTGCTCATAATATTGGCGCACGAGGTGGTTCATGAAGAACGACTTGCCGCTGCCCGAAGGACCCAGCACGAACTTGTTGCGGTTGGTCGTGATACCTCGCTTCATGGGAAGGTCGCTGATGTCGAGGTGCAGCGGTTTCCCTGTGAGCCTGTCCACCATCTTGATGCCGAAGGGCGAGAGCGAGCTGCGGTAGTTGGTTTCCTCCGTGAACAGGCACACCGCCTGTTCGATGAAAGTGTGGAAACTCTCTTCCGCCGGGAAGTCCGCCGCATTGCCGGGTATCGCCGCCCAGTAGAGTGTAGGGCAGTCGATGGTGTTGTGGCGCGGCACGCACTCCATGCTTGCCAGCTGGCTGCCCACGTCGTTCCTTATGTGCTTCAGTTCCTCCGCGTCGTCGCTCCACGCCATGACGTTGAAGTGCGCCCGTACCGAGGTCAGCCCGTAGGACCGGGCTTCGTTCAGGTATTGGTCTATCCACTCGCGGTTGATGCTGTTGCTCCTTGAATAGCGTGAGAGCGACTGCATGTTACGGGCGGACTTCTCGAACTTCTGCAAGGCTTCCTCGCTGTTATTTATCAGCACATACTGGTTGTAGATATGGTTGCAGGAGAGCAGCAGCCCCACCGGGGAGGCGAAGGAGAGGCGGCAGTCGCTCCGGTCGGTGGAGAGCTTCTCGTAACGGGTGTCGGTAGCCACCTTGCCCGGCAGGTCTTCCGCGTCGGAGAGGGTGTGCAGACACAGGCGGTTGTCGCCGATGCGCATCTCCCTTGCCGAAAGCTCGATGTCCTGCAAGGTGGTGTCACCTTCCGGCATGAGCGAGAAGTAGCGTTCAATAAGTCCCGTCTTTCCCTCAGTACCCACAATCTCATCGGTGGAGAGGCGGCGCAGCCTGACAAGCCCGCTGTCGTTCATGATACGCTCGAACTGTTCGCAGGCTTCCATGAACTTGGTCGTGGTTTCCCTGTCCAGCTCTTTCGGGATGATGTGCCCTCGGCACAGCGTGCTGAAGTTGCTCTGCATCCGGCTACGCTCCTTCGTTGTCTTGGTCAGGTAGAGGTAGCAGGTGTGTTTCAGGTACGGACGCTCGTTGAAGTGACGCTCGAAGCTCCGTGAGAGGAAAGCTCATGTCGTCCTTCTGAAGCTCCGGCTTGTAGCGTTCCTTGATAAACCAGTCCTGCTTGTGAACGACGGAGTAGTCCGGCAGCACCTTGATAGCCTTGCACCAGCAGCTGTGTATCGCCTCGTACTCCGCACCCGTCACGGTGTAAAGCTCCGGTAGCTCCACCTCGAAAGCCACCGTGATGTCGGCGTCCTTTGAGATGATGCAGCCATGCTCCACCGCTAAGCAGTGGAAACTTGTTTTCCAGTGTTGTCATTTTCGATGTATTCCTCATGTCTTTCTTCCTTTCGTTGTCGTTTGAACAGACGGGTTATCCGCCGCCGGTTGATAAGGTATCGGGGATGGCTCCGTGCCGCTCCTAATTTCATCAGCCCGTGTTCACCGTACCGGGCGTTCAGCGCGAAGGTCTGCCACACAAGGAGGGAGGACGATGCCGCGCCGAAGCCGATACATATCCACTGGTCGATACCGACCATGTAGAGGATGACGAACAGGACGAAGAGAGCCAGCAGACCTCCGCAGAAGATGAAGAGGTACTGTGCCTTCAAGCCCTTGAACTCTACCGGACGGCCGATACCCTTGTTGACCGGGTATTCAGCCATACATTATTACATTAAAGGAAGAATGAGCGCAGGATGGTGGCGGCAACAATCAGGAAGATGCACGCGCCGAACCACGAGGCGGCTGTCTTGCTGGTGTCGGGGTCGCCCGATGAAAACTTGCCGTACACTTTTACGCCCCCGATAAGCCCGACGACTGCACCGATGGCGTATATCAGTTTAGTTCCGGGGTCGAAATAAGAACTCACCATAGAGGTGGCTTCGTTGATGCCCGCGATGCCGTTTCCCTGCGCGAAAGCGGAGGCGGTTGCGGCGATGACAAGTGCCGCGGAGAGGATTGCTTTTCTGTTTTTCAAGATGTTCTTGTTCATAAACTGTTCTTGTTTTTTGCCGTCAAAAGGGTGGATGGTCCTTTGTCGGGCGGTTGATACTTTGTTTCTTTACTTTGGTTTTAGTGGATGCCCGTTTGTTTCCACGGACGTGGGCGTGTCCGTTGCGGATGGGGATGCGCCTTGCGTTTCCTCGCCGCGTGGGTTGATGTCATTCTTTCATGTTCATTTCTTTTATTGTTGTCATACATAGTTGCGAATGTCGAACTCCTCGATGTTGTCCGGCACGACGAACTCCTTTTCAGATTTCTTCAGCCGAATCTCGATAAGCCCCTTGATGCGGATGCCTATCTCCGAAGAGCCTTCCATCATTTTCTCGTACAACTCCGTGCCCTCCATGTCGGTGAACACCTTAGCCGCCTTTTCACGTTCCGCCTGTGTCGCGTCCGGGTTTTTGGCGGTCTTGCAGGCGTCGTCAATCTCGTCAAAGCTGCTGCCCGAAGCCCGTGGCGTGTCCGAGGCGTCCTCTTCCGGTTCGTCGTCCCCGTATCCCAGTTCCTCCGGCGGTATGCTCGTGAAGGTCTCATCGAGTTTTTCCTCCGGGACTTGTGCCGGGCGGGATGCGTTTCCCGTTTTTCCGTCGTCAAAAGTAGCCTCTTCCTCCGACAGCTCAATGCCTTTTTCAATAGTGGCGGCTTCTTGCGTCGGTATGGCAGCGGTTGTCCGGGTGGATGCCATCCTGAAACGGCTCTTGCCGATGATGTCCGCCTTTTCCGCAGGGACTTCCTCGTGTGCCGCTATGCGTTTAGCCTCATTCCCGTCCAGTGACCGCCATAATCCGACAATGCCCTTGAAGAAGCGGACAATCCGCGTGTCCATGATGCGCTCGTAAAGGAGCAGGAACAGGAACCAGAGGTTGCAGCCGACCGATACCGCCAGCAGAATGTCTGTCATGCTGATTGTGTAATTCATATCCTTCCGTTTTTGGTTAGAATACTGAATTGTAATTTCGGGCATAAAGGCTCTTTATCGCATCTTCGCACTGGTTGAAGTGGTGCGTCAGCACATGGTCGATGTAAGCGGACAGCGTAAGCCGGTCATGCCCGATTACACGGGTGATACGCATGATACGCTCGTGGTACTCCGGGCGCACATACGCCATCTTCCCCTCACGTGCCTTTACTTCCGGGTCGCGGATGAACAGGCGTTCATAGTCCTTCTCACTGCATTTGCCGCTTACCGGGACAGGCGACAGTATTTCCACACTCGCCTGCACTTGGGTAAACATACCTCCGCAGTCTTGCTGTGGTCTTTTTTCATTCGGTGTCATTTCTTTTTCCATTTTCAAATCAGATCTTCACGTTGTTTCTTGTACAGTTCGTTGATTCTCTCCTTGTGCTGTTCCAGATGCTGGCGCAGCACGGTATCCACATATCCGCCTACTGAGATTTCCCCTCCGGCGATGTCGTTCACGATTCTGAGGATCTTGCCGTGGACGTCACGGCTGATATAGACACATTGGCGGGTCTTTATCTCGTTGCGGCGCAGGAATAGCTCGTTGTAGTCCTCGTCCTGCCTTTTCCGGCGTCCACTTTCCCTCTGCGCTTTTTCCCGTGTTACGGGTTGCACAGGAGATGGTTCCGGTGCGGCGGTGTCCTCTTCGGTCGGTGCAGCTGCGGGTACTTCCTGTGCGGGGCGCAGTGTCCCGTCCTGTGTGCGCCGCCCGATGGAGGCTAACAGCAGTTCCTCGTCGATGCCTTCCGTGTTCACTTTCCTGCTGCCCATGCTCACTGCGGTCTGATGATGTCGCTTATCTCTTCGGAAAACTCCCGGATGCCACTCCCTTTCAGCAGTGCCGTGTCCATCGGGAAGATGGTGGAGCGGAAAACGCTCTTGCGCTCTTCCGAAAGGTCACGGCGGAACTTCTTGCTGTCGGGCAAGCGGGTGGAAAGTACCGGAAAGCCCATTTCGGCTATCACTTCCTCGTAGATGCCGTACAAGTCGTTCCTCTCCCTGCCGTCCACCATCGTCCAGAACAGATGCAGCCCCTTTGTTTTCGCCTGTCCGGTAGTCATCAGCCTGTCGCGGAACATCGTGACGAATTTCAGGGTACTCTCCACGACAAAGCGGTCGGCACTCAGCGGAGTGAAAATGTAGTCCATCTGCGAGAGCGTCTTTATCACGCCGTTGCTTCGGAGTGTGCCGGGCATGTCGAAGAACACCACGTCGGGTTTCACGTCCTCAGTGGCAATCATCCTCTCGGCATCGTCGAGGGCGTTCACCGCATTGCTTTTGACGATGGTGTAGGCGTTCTTTTTGATCCGGCGGAAATGGTCGCAAGCGAGAGCCTTGAAGTAGGTGCTGCTGTCGATAAGCCCCATTTCGTGTTCGCGCAGCCCGTGGATGCTGTGCTGCGGGTCGTCGCAGTCCACGACGGCGACATTGTAGCCTTTCACGTTGTGCAGGTAGCTGGCGGCAAGTGCCGTGACAGTGGATTTGCCGATGCCACCTTTCTGTGTTGCGAATGCAACGAAGATTTCCTTACTCATAGTTCCATTTATTTTAATTGTTGATGATTTGTTTTTCTGTTTCCATACGGATTTGGCTGTCGCACCATCCGCTTCCGTGACTACACACGCAGGCGGGTCGTCGCGTATCCGGTTCTGTGGTGAAGCGGTGCGTCGGACAAATGGTGATTGACGACATTGCGTCATGAAGTCATTGAATCCATACGTCACCGAATTGTCGGAGAACCGGGTTTCCGACGGTTCGGGTATCCGTTTCGGCAAGTATCCGAAGAAGCGGATTTCCGGGTATTTGAATGTTCCGTTTATCATATCTTCAAATCGTTCGTTTCTTGAATCATGCTGCAAATAAACAAGTATATTTTGGAACCTGTATCACTTCTCCGGCAAGTGGCGGCACGTTGCGCCGGTTGGCAGTCATTGACCGGGTCAAGCATCTGTCCGATACCGCTTTAAGGGCGTAACTTTGCACCCGGACAGCAGGGTTCGCCGATGACGCGCGGCCCGGAGTCCTGAAAGGTATTTTCCCAATCCGTCCCCTGACGGATTTTTATGTTCACCTGAACATAGCAAGATGTCTTTTCAGCCGCTCAAAATATTTTGAGCAGCCACGAAAAGCACTTGCCCTTGCAGGGGGCGGGCTTTCCCTCCGAAGTCGGGAAGCCTTTCAGAACTGCGGTGCTGTAATCCGAAGCGGCGGCTTATGCCGTCAATCCGCTAAATCCAAAGTAATATGAAAGAGAAAAGGAAAAGCAAATCAGGGAGAAATCCCAAACTTGATCCGGCGGTGTACCGGTACACCGTCCGTTTCAACGAGGAGGAACACAACCGTTTCCTCGCCATGTTCGGAAAATCGGGTGTCTATGCACGGTCTGTTTTCCTCAAAGCGCACTTCTTCGGGCAACCGTTCAAGGTGCTGAAGGTGGACAAGACGTTGGTGGTCTATTACACCAAACTGTCGGATTTTCATGCACAATTCCGTGCCGTGGGTACGAATTACAACCAAGTCGTGAAGGAACTGAGGCTGCATTTTTCAGAGAAAAAGGCGATGGCGTTGCTCTACAAATTAGAGCAACACACCGTCGAACTCGTGAAACTGAGCCGCCGGATTGTGGAACTTTCAAGGGAAATGGAGGCAAAATGGTCGCAAAAATCAGTGTAGGAAGTTCGTTGTACGGCGCGATTGCCTACAACGGGGAGAAGATTAACGAGGCGCAGGGGCGGCTTCTCACCACCAACCGCATCTACAATGACGGTTCGGGAACGGTGGACATAGGCAAGGCGATGGAGGGTTTTCTCACCTTCCTGCCACCGCAGATGAAGATCGAGAAGCCGGTGGTGCATATCTCTCTCAACCCGCACCCGGAGGATGTGCTGACCGATATTGAGTTGCAGAATATCGCCCGCGAGTATCTGGAAAAGCTCGGTTTCGGCAACCAGCCTTATCTTGTATTCAAGCACGAGGACATCGACCGTCACCACCTGCACATCGTGACGGTCAACGTGGACGAGAACGGGAAAAGGCTCAACCGGGATTTTCTCTACCGCCGCAGCGACCGTATCCGCAGGGAACTGGAACAGAAGTACGGATTGCATCCGGCAGAACGTAAAAATCAGAGATTGGATAATCCGTTGCGCAAGGTGGCCGCATCGGCAGGCGATGTGAAGAAGCAGGTAGGCAATACCCTGAAGGCTCTGAACGGGCAGTACCGTTTCCAGACGATGGGCGAATACCGTGCGCTCCTTTCCTTATATAATATGACGGTGGAGGAAGCGAGGGGTAACGTGCGCGGACGGGAATATCACGGGCTGGTCTATTCCGTCACGGACGACAAGGGCAACAAGGTCGGCAACCCGTTCAAGTCCTCGCTTTTCGGGAAGTCCGCAGGCTATGAAGCCGTGCAGAATAAGTTTGCCCGTTCCAAACCGGAGATTAAGGACAGGAAACTCGCCGACATGACGAAACGCACCGTCCTTTCCGTGCTGCAAGGCACTTATGACAAGGACAGGTTTGTGTCCCTGCTCAAAGAGAAAGGCATCGACACCGTGTTGCGCCATACGGAGGAAGGGCGCATCTACGGGGCTACTTTCATCGACCACCGCACGGGGTGCGTGCTGAACGGCTCACGCATGGGCAAGGAGCTTTCGGCGAATGCCTTGCAGGAACACTTCACCCTGCCATACGCCGGACAGCCGCCGATACCGCTATCCATCCCTGTGGATGCTGCGGACAAGGCGCACGGGCAGACCGCCTACGACAGTGAAGATATATCGGGCGGAATGGGCTTGCTCACTCCCGAAGGTCCGGCGGTAGATGCCGAGGAAGAGGCTTTCATCCGGGCGATGAAGCGCAAAAAGAAGAAAAAACGCAAGGGCTTGGGTATGTAATCAGAGTATCAACAATTAAAAAATCAATGTATGTCACAACAAGAAGACGATTTGAGGGCATTGGCGAAAATCATGGATTTTCTGCGTGCCGTGAGTATCATTTTAGTGGTCATGAACGTGTACTGGTTCTGCTACGAAGCCATCCGGCTGTGGGGCGTGAACATCGGCGTGGTGGACAAAATCCTTCTGAACTTCGACCGCACGGCGGGGCTGTTCCATTCCATTCTCTACACGAAGCTGTTTTCCGTCCTTTTGCTTGCCCTGTCCTGTCTGGGTACGAAGGGTGTCAAGGGTGAGAAAATCACTTGGAGGAAAATATGGACGGCACTTGCCATCGGGTCCGTGCTGTTTTTCCTGAACTGGTGGATACTGGCTCTGCCGTTGCCGGTCGAAGCGGTGACGGGGCTGTATATCATTACCATCGGTACAGGCTATGTCTGCCTTTTGATGGGCGGTCTGTGGATGAGCCGTCTGTTGAAACACAATCTGATGGAGGATGTTTTCAACAATGAGAACGAGAGTTTCATGCAGGAAACAAGGCTCATCGAAAGCGAGTATTCGGTCAATCTGCCCACACGCTTCTATTACAAAAAGCGTTGGAACAACGGCTGGATCAATGTGGTGAATCCCTTCCGTGCGTCCATCGTGTTGGGTACGCCGGGCAGCGGCAAGTCCTATGCCGTGGTAAACAATTTTATCAAGCAACAGATTGAAAAGGGCTTTAGTCAATACATCTACGATTTCAAGTATGTGTGACCTATCTACTATTGCCTACAACCATTTGCTGAACCACCCGGACGGCTACAAGGTAAAGCCGAAGTTCTATGTGATCAACTTCGACGACCCGCGACGCTCTCATCGGTGCAATCCCATTCACCCGGATTTCATGGAGGATATTACGGATGCCTACGAGAGTGCCTACACGATAATGCTCAACCTCAATAAAACGTGGGTGCAAAAGCAGGGCGACTTCTTCGTGGAGTCACCTATCATTCTGTTTGCCAGTATTATCTGGTATCTCAAAATCTATCAGAACGGGAAGTACTGCACGTTTCCCCATGCCATCGAGTTTTTGAACCGCCGTTACGAGGATATTTTTCCGATACTGACCTCTTATCCGGAGCTGGAGAACTACCTTTCGCCGTTCATGGATGCTTGGCTCGGAGGGGCTGCGGAGCAGCTCATGGGGCAGATAGCGTCGGCAAAAATTCCGCTTTCGAGGATGATTTCCCCGCAGCTCTACTGGGTGATGTCGGACAGCGAGTTTACGCTGGACATCAACAATCCCGAAGAGCCGAAAATCCTCTGCGTGGGTAACAATCCCGACCGTCAGAATATCTACGGTGCGGCACTCGGTCTGTATAATTCCCGTATCGTGAAGCTCATCAACAAGAAGGGGATGCTGAAGTCGTCGGTCATCATCGACGAGCTGCCCACGATATACTTCAAAGGGTTGGACAATCTTATAGCTACCGCCCGAAGCAACAAGGTTGCCGTGTGTCTGGGCTTTCAGGATTTCAGCCAGTTAGTGCGTGACTACGGGGACAAAGAGGCGAAAGTGGTGATGAACACTGTCGGCAATATTTTCTCCGGTCAGGTGGTGGGGGAAACAGCCAAGACGCTCTCCGAGCGGTTCGGTAAGGTGTTGCAGAAACGGCAGTCCATCTCCATCAACCGGCAGGATGTTTCCACCTCCATCAACACGCAGATGGACGCGCTCATTCCACCGAGTAAGATTTCCGGGCTTACGCAGGGAATGTTTGTCGGTTCTGTATCCGACAACTTCAACGAGCGTATCGAGCAGAAGATTTTTCATTGCGAGATTGTGGTGGATGCCGAAAAGGTGAAACGGGAAGAAAGTGCCTACAAGAAAATTCCCGTCATTACAAACTTCACGGACGAGGACGGCAACGACCGCATGAAGGAAACGGTGCAGGCGAACTACCGGCGCATCAAGGAAGAGGTGAAGCAGATTGTGCAGGAGGAACTGGAGCGTATCAAAAACGATCCGGTGCTGTGTAAACTGCTACCAGATAATGAGACTGTCTAACAAGTCCCCAAAATTGAAAATTATCCCTATCGAAGTTTGAAGTGACCCCCAAAAGTTGGATACAATTTTTTTGGGGGGCACTTCAGTTCTGACGGGTAAAATCGTAAAATTCGGACTTGTTAGACAAATACTTACGCGGTTTCAACCTCAGGTACTGAATCTATCGAATTGACAAATTTAACCAATTGCGGATCTGAATCTTTTTGTATGAGGTTTCGGAGACTCTTTTTCAATTCATAAGCATCATCCCCTGCTGTATTTATTAAATCCATATAAAAATCTTTGTTTTGCAGAATCAATGAACGGCATGCCCCATCGGAAATTACAGGTTTCACTATTTTATCAATAACGTCTCCAGCTTGACTTTTCAAATTACCATGCGATCTAAGCCATGTTTCGAAAAATTGAAACTTTATTGCATTGATAGTCTTTTTACCGATGCAGAAATCATTTCTTATATCGGTAACTGTCGATTTAATTTTTCGTTTATCCAATCTTTCAACTATATTCTTGAAACAATTAGGGAAAGGATTCAAACTTTGAGTTCCAGAAGCAATATCCATCAGAATCTTTTTGCCAAATTCAGTCAAGTTATCTGGCAAGGATTTGATTTTAGCCAGTAAATGTTTTATTGCGACAAACCAATAATATGATGTATGTGCTGTTCTTTGGGCGTATAATGTATCAACACTTATTTCAGACAACGCTTCGAACGCTATTTTATTGATATGATCGGTCAGGACATTGCTTATTTTAGTGGTCAAATCGTAAAAAGATGCGTCAGGAATTACATCTTTAATATTGTTCTTAGTGATATACTTATCCAAATCGGTATTCCACTCTGCTAAATGCTCGATAAATACCTCATCCGTTACACCTATTCTGTTCTTAATATCTTCAAATTGGGGCAATATGTCTGAGAGCAATAATTTATAGCCAAGTTTATGATTTACCATGTATTGTAGTGTTTCATTTAATAGCGGTATATTCCATCCCACACTATTTACTAATAAGTCTCCATGATCCACATAATAGTCCATGAGTTCTGCAACATATTTTATATCTCCACCCTCTATTAAGGAAACGGAATGACCATGTGCCAATTGCATGGCGACTAAATCGTAATATCCAGACTCTTTAATGTTTCGGCCATCAGTTTCTAATTCAGAATGCAACTGATTTATGTAGGTTGAATCTAACGTTACAGGTAAAGGTCTTTCTTCGTCAGATGCCAATAAACGATAGGTTGTAAATATAGCCCCTATATTATCTTTATTTACATTCTGTTCATCAATGCAATTCGTGATCGCTTGCAAAAGCGTTGGAAACGTATAGGTAGAATTATCTTTTAACGTTTTTACAATATCTGCATGGTCGAAATTATCGGGTAGTAAGTTTGCCAAATAATTATCGAGCGCCTCCGAATTTGTTGCTACTTGATAATATTTATATGCTTTAGTTGTCGCGTTATCCCGATAGGCAGCATCTGTTGCATTTGCAGCTTGAATATAATCGATAAATGTATTTGGCTTGACTGTTTTTGCTTCAATCAATGACGTAAAATCGCACGCCAACTTATTTTGCGCAATAAACCTGTCTATTGCATCTAACGTTTTGAAATAGTCGCCGCCATTGAAGTCATTGAACCGAACTATCTTCTTATATAATTGAGCAATCACATGGTTTTGGCTTTCCGTGTCTAAATGCAACAGCAGTTCTTGGTATTCGACAGGGAACACCTGCTTCTCTATGGATTCTTTTAATTTCAATTGTGCTATTCTTTGCCATACACGCAGAATAACATCGCTCTTTCGAGTTAATTTATGCAAACAATGTATAATCTTATCGATAAGCGCATTGTCCATACATTGTATAACTTCTTCTAATACAGTGTCAAATTGTTTATTAGTCTCTGCATATTGATTTATGTCGTGGTCTTCTTCTCCGTTGATGCAGCCTTCAATATATTTTTTCAATGGAATTTGTCGAGCATCTTCAACATCGACACCATATACCAAAGCTGCAATTTCGCGTTGTGTTTGCAGATCATTGTTAATTATTGTTTGAATGCCATTCAGATAGTCGCCGGACAATATTTGTTCTACTGGATTTGCCAGAATATCCGTCTTCTTCAAACAGAACAATGCTATGTTTATCATCAAAATTTCGTTACACCACTCTTGTTTAAGAGCGACCATCTCATTGATATATGATATAATTTCCCTAACATTGGCATTAGGATTTACCAATCTGAATATCCGATTTATAGTTTCTTTCGCTTCATTTTCTGTTTCTCCAAATGCTTCAACAAACAGTTTGTTGAATATACTTCGATAGTCGGTAATAACAGGAGGAGCAACACGATAAACAATAGGGAAAGTTTTATTGATAAAATACTTGGTCAGTTGTTTCGTTTGTTCGTCGGTCTCATCTCCGAATGCACAAGCTAAATGTGTTTCATCGAAAGGAATAACAGCCCAAACATTTTCAAAACCGCTATCGGCGAAGAACGTATGGATAGAAGACCATAATTCTTTTACTTTTTCAGCGGGGAGACGATCCATGTTGTCAAAAACAAGGACTAATTTACGTTGTCCTTTTTCCTTGATAAAATCAGAAATGTCTTGCATCCATGTTTTGAACTCGTAAACCGTTGGTTCGTCTTCGCTCAAAGTCTCATAGCAAACGTCCTTTTCGACTTTATCTTGATAAATAGCTAACATATAACTCCATCCATATTTATGATCTTTGCTATATGCCCATTTCCAAACGCACAATGCAATAAGAACTGGCAGTGCAGCTATGATAATAGACAATAAAGAAAACCACCATGTTGTGGGTGTAGGTTTTACTGCATACGCAATAAATGTAAATATCGGAGTTAAAACTGCAACCAAAAATGCCGCAACCATACCATTACTGATAAGGGGATATTTTTCGGTTACGGTCTCCGTTTTACGGGCTAATAAATATTTCAGCTTTTCAGACCATGATACGGTTTTCGTACCTCCACCTTTGACTTTTATTGTTGCATTTCCAGATAGGATACCATCATCAATAAGTTTGCTTGTAAGCAATTCCAATATAGAGCGGCGTTGCAAGTCCTCTTGATGTCCCCATGCGTCATACTCAAAAAAGTAATAGTCGTCTGATAATTCACGTTCCAACATTTTAACCACGTTGGATTTTCCAGATCCCCAAATACCTTCGATGCCGATAATTCGAGGTAAAGTACATTCCTCATCCAATGAATCATTCTGACAAAAATGGCGAGCAATAGTTTTTGCCAACCTTTCTTGCGAACCTCCATCGAATTTGTCAATACCACACGGTTTATTTTGGATAAACCGCGGATATTGCTGTTTGGATTGTAGTTTTGTTTCCATATACGTAATTTATTGATTATACGAACTCCAAATAATTCTCCCGATTTACCACATGAAACTCGGCATAGGGATAGGCTTCTTGGAAGGCTTTCGGTGCGGCCGGCATTTTATTTCCCCACTTGAACTCCAAGGCGGTAAGACTGTCGGCACTCTCCTCAATCAGGTCGATTTCCTGTTTGTCGTAGGTGCGCCAGAAATAGAACTCCCTGTGCAGTCCCTCATTGAAGTTCGCTTTGCGCCGCTCTCCGATGATGTAGTTCTCCCACAGCGCACCGACATCCTGCCGAATGGCCAGCGGTGAGAAAGCCCCGATAATGGCATTGCGAATGCCGTTGTCGTAGAAGTACCACTTGCCAGCTTTTGTAACCTCCTTGCGTAGGTTACGCGAATAAGCCCCCAGACGATAGATAACGAAGACCTTTTCCAATAGGTCGAGGTATTTTTCAACGGTCGTCTTGCTCATGCCGAGTTGTTTACCTAACTCTTCGTAAGAAACTTCGCTGCCCAACTGAAAAGCTATCAATCGCAGTAGATCGCGCATCTTGCTCGAATTTTTTAAGCCGTCAATTGCTAAGATATCTTTAAGCAGGTATGCACCGACAATATCACGTAGGTAGTCTGTTTTACGTTCATAGTTCTCCATCATTACTACTTCGGGATAGGAACCGTAAATCAAGCGCGCTTCGAGGTTCTGGCGGGTTTCAAGTGCCGTTTCCGTCTGTGCGATTTCCCGTTGCGAGAATGGTGTAAGGAGAAATTGCGTACTGCGGCCGACCAACGGTTCACCAGTCTTATTCAGCAAATCGAATGACGAAGAACCACTTGCCAAGACACTTATTCCCGGTATTTCATCAACTATCAACTTCAGAATACTACCGATTTGTGGTATGTTCTGTGCCTCATCAATAGCCAGCAAATCAATACCATCCAATAAATGCCGATAATTGGCTATTGAGCGATTCTCCAATAGTGCTAATGTGTCGTAGTCTTCGCCGTTGAGCATCATCGTCCTACCTGAATAGTTGTCCACAATTTTACGCATCATTACCGTTTTACCAACACGGCGAGCACCAAAAATCAGTACTGCTTTATTGGGCGCGATTCGTGCTGTAATCTTCTCTTGAAGTATTCTATTTACTGTTTCCATACCTTATAAAATATAATGCAAAGATAATCATATTTTTTTAATTGGCGAATTTTACAAAAAAAACGGGCTATTAAATGGCGATTTTTACAACCACAATCTTATGGAAGTTGTTTCATTGTTTTTAGTAATGATATATGTTCATACTATGATGACTCAATAATTTACCAGACATACGTTTCTGAAATTTGTCCTTATAGGAATGAAAAACTCACATATATTGTGCTAATTAATATATAATTAAATGAAAAATAAAAAGACAGGATACGAGTATTCCTGTCTTCTCATATGTAATGGATATTTTTTTATTTTCTCATCCGCTCCAACTCCTCATCACGCAACATTCTCTCGTTCAGTTTTTCCTGCATCCTGTCAATGAAATAGGTGCGGTTTTCGTTCTTCCGGCGTTTGATATCAGTGTAGAAGCGGTAGCAGTCTTTAGAATCAACCCCGAATATCTTATAGAGAAGTGGGGCGAGCTGTTTGAGCGGCATATTGCCGTTGTTGATGCAGCCCATCACGTCTATGCCGTAGATAAGTTCCACGAGGTCGATGGCATTGCCCGTCCATTGAAGAAGGCTGGCGGTGGTTTCTGTTGCGTTGTTGGCGGATATTAGTGGTGGCACTTGGGGCGTGGCAAGGAATTTCTGCATCTTTCTTACGAAAGACAGAGCCTTGCTGACGTAGGCGGCAATCTCTCTTTTTTCTTCTGACAGATTACGTACGGGATGGTGCTGCAACTCGATTTCGATGTAGGCAAGCGCGATGACGGTAAGGTTCATGTCCATGCCGCCGTTGCACAGTTCGATCACTTGGGTGGCGAAAGCCGTGTATGCCGTTTCCATATTGCAGTCACCGGCTTCGTTTATCAGGCGGAAAAAGTCGGTTTCCGCCAGCAAGAAATAATTCATGGTTCTGTCAATTTTGAAAATTACACTTTGTTTTCTGCGTGCGCACATGAATATAATTGGCAAAAAACGCGGCAGAAAATAAAAAATCCAACACTCAATTTTACAAAGTGCTGGATTTCAGAGGTATAAAATTCAGTATTTTTTCACAAGGACAAATTATCTCCGACTTAAATTGTTTGTAATCGGAACATTTATTCTATTCCTGAAAATAGAAATGTATGCTTGCCGCACATTTTGGCTATCTTGCTTTTTTATCAAGGATATAGATAATGCGACATACACCGTTGGGATAGCTTTTCAAAGAGGAAAGCGTCCAGTGTTGCTCTGGCAGAGCCGACTTAAAAAAATGTCGTCCGCTTCCGGATATGAAAGGAACGGTGTATAGTATGATTTCATCCACAGCGTGCATCCGCAGCAGTCCGTTTATATAGTCTGCCGTGTCCGGTGTGGCTTCCGCGAGGTAACGGATGTTTGTGCAGTCTTTTCTCCATTCGTGCAGCATTGAAATGGAATAGTCCGGTGTCACACGGTAAAGGGCTTTCTTCCTGATTTCATCAAGACCGCAACGGTCAAGGCACAAATCCTGATGTGTTTTATCATATAACTCTGAAGAAAGACATCCGTCCATCGTCAGTACGGCGAGAATCTGAACTTTACCCATAATCGTTTCCTTTCGTTAGGCAAGGGTAAAAAAGTAGCGTGCAATTCACACTACCTTCAAGCGATGGCTCTGGTAAAGCCTTTACGGAGAGTACGTGAATGCACGCTATGCGTAAGCATAGCATAAGCATCACGCAATCGTCTCCGTAGTTCCAATTTACCAGATTTTCGCTTGAAACGCCTTGCGGTCTTATCCTATATGTTGGCGGCGAAAAGCTCCTGCCAATCGCCGTTTTTCTCAAATGTTATGCAAAGATAGCCAAATTCAGTGAATTACGGGCTATGATTGCTTGAATTTATATTTAAGTCCATACTCTTCAAGTTTGCTGTATAGTGTTGTCCTGCCTATGCCGAGCAGTTCTGCGGCGACACTCCGGTTGCCGTTTGCCTGTTTCAACGCACGCAATATCCGCTCCTTATCCTCCGCGTCATTGCGCAAGGCGAAGCTGACAGTAGAGGTCGGTTTCGTCACGGCAAGTTCCAGATGCTCTTTCATGACAACACCTTCCTGCGCCTGCAATACAGCACCCATAACTTTCTGCCGAAGTTCCCGCACGTTGCCCGGCCATGCGTGTGTCAGCAACGCTTTACGTGCTTCGGAACTGAACCCGCTCACGCTACACTCCAGCTCTCTGTTTGCCATATCACGGAAGAACTCTGCCAGCGGCATAATGTCTTCTTGACAGTCACGCAACGGAGGAACGGTTATCCCGAAGTCGTGCAGGCGGTACAGAAGATCCTGCCGAAAACGCTTTTCATTCACCGATACCTCCAAATCTTCATTGGTAGCAGCGATGATGCGGACATTGAAATTCCGGTCTGCCTTGTCTCCGACCGGGCGATACCGCCTCTCCTGTATGGCACGGAGCAACATCTGTTGGGTTTCCAACGCGAGGTTTCCTACCTCGTCCAGAAACAACGTGCCGCCTTCCGCCTCATGGAAATATCCTTTCTTGGCACTGTCCGCACCTGTAAACGCTCCTTTGACGTGTCCGAAGAAAGCCGACGGTGCAAGCTCTTTGGAGAGTGAACCGCAGTCCACCGCCACAAATGGCTTGCCTGCACGTTTGCTCTTGTCATGCAACAGGTGGGCAATATGCTCCTTGCCCGTGCCGTTCTCACCAAATATCATCACGCTCATATCGGTGGCGGCTACCAGCCTTATGCGGTGCATGATTTTCTGAAAGGCGGAACCTTCACGGGCGAATATAGGCATACGGCGTTGTCCTGCCTGACGTTCTTTCAGTATGGAACGGATCAGGGGGGACAAGTTTATCCTCCACAAGCTGTTTGGGAATATAGTCTATCGAGCCGAGTTTCATTCTTTCCACGGCGGTATTAACTTCGGCGTAGTCGGTCATAATGATGAAGGGCTGCATCTTTCCCTCCTTTCGCATCCAGCGCAAAAGGTCTATGCCGTTACCGTCAGGCAGGCGCAGGTCGGCAACCACGATGTCATTATCCGTCGCCTGTTGCAGATGTTTCTTCGCGGTTGAGAGGTGGTAAGCCTTCATATTGCGGTAGCCCTCCCGTGACAGCATATTGCAGACATATTCGCAATACACGATGTTGTCTTCCACCACAATTATTTTTGTCTTATCCATTTTCGTATTTTCTCCTTTCCTCTTCTGCCAACCGGATTATTTCCGCTCCCTTATCCAGCACGGCAGTCACGGCATGGCTTAACGCTTCACCATCCGGGAGAGCATCGCCACGAAGCAATCCGTAAAGTACATTCAGCGGTTGGTCGGCACGGAGCACCTCCCACGAACTGCGCAGGTGGTGGATCAGGGAATCCAGCTTTTGCAGGTCTTTTTTTTTTGCTGCATCCCGTACCGCCTGCATTTCCTTTTCTGTTTCCGTTATCAACTTTTCCAGCATGACGGCTTCATTGCCATAGGACAACAAGGCGGAAAAGTCCGGTTTCCCGTCCGGTGTCGCTTTTATGGCACACCTGTCGGAAACCTCCATCAACTCCGATATGGAGAACGGCTTGAACAGGCATCCGGCAAAGCCTTTTGCCAATAGTTCCCCTTTGTTACAACTGCCCGAAGCGGTTGCCACAACCACCGGGATTGTTGGTGAATTGCCCACGTTGGACGAACGCAACAGTTCCAGCAATTCGAAACCGTTTATATCGGGCATATTCAAGTCTGTCTGCAACATGCTGTATTCTTTCTGGCATATCATTTCCATCAGTGCCGCAGCATCGGTGCAAGTGTCGCAGTGTATTCCTTCTTGGGAATACATCTCTTTCAGCATCAGAAGTAATACCTCATCATTGTCAATGGCGACAACATCATGGAATTTATTGTTATGATAAACAGGTGTATTGCTTGTATATCCAAGCTGTTCTTCAGCTTCCTGCATAGAAATTTCAACTGTGAAACGACTGCCTTTCCCTTTCTTGCTGTCTAAACGGATTGTTCCGCCAAGCATCGACACAATATTACGCATTATGGCAAGCCCAAGCCCGAAACCCTCCTTTGCGGCGGCATTTGATAGACGTTCAAACGCACCGAACGCTTGTTTCTGTTCCTCTTCTGTCATGCCTGTACCTGTATCTTCAACGACCAGTGTCAGAACTCCATTGTCATATTCAGTAATCAAAGAAACACCGCCTTCTTCTGTGAACTTGACAGCGTTTGACAGCAGGTTATTCCCGATTTGTATTATTCGCTCTTTGTCGGTCAATACAATGGCATCGTGTCCAGTCTTCACGGACAAGGACAACCCTTTGTTCACGGCAACAGGCATGAACTCCGTTTCAAGTGTGTGCGTGATTGCAGAAATCCGGCAGGGTGACAGACGGGGCTGTTCCTTGCCGTTGTCCAGGCGGAAGAAGTCAAGCAAAGTGTTGAGCATATCCCGCATACGGTCGGAGGATTGCAGTATGTTTTGGATATACTGCCCGGACTTATCCTCACACTGTTCTTTCCGTATCAGTCCGGCATAGCCTGTTATTGCTGTCAGCGGTGTGCGCAGTTCATGGGTGATAGTATGTACCGCCTTCTTCCTTGACGTTATCAGTGCCTCGTTCCGTTGTACGGATTGTTCCAGTTGCCTTATCAAATCAGTTGTCTTGTGCTTGTATTGTTTAATGCTTTTTTGCATCACGATGTATGATGATGTAGGAAATTAACAACAATAGAAGAACGAATCCCATTAAACCGCCTACTTGCATAAATGACTTTTCACGCATGGCAACTATTTCGTTTTCCCGGCTTTGCAGTTCGGTTTGTACCTTTTCTTCTATTTGGCAAATCAATTCTTGCAGTTGTCTGTTAAGTTCTGCATTACGAGCTGCAAGGCTGTCGGCTTGTTCCGACAATTGGCGATCCTGCACTTTCTGTTCGCTGATTACGTTTCTATTGACCGAATGAAGGATAGTGGTTGATACTGCTGGAGTTACTTCCTTTTTTTTGCCGAATATGCCTAAGAAACCTTTTCGTTTTGGCTTTTTTGGACTGTTCCTGCACACTTTTCTGTACAATAACCGGAATTTGATTGGCTATCTTCTTGTTAATAGATTGTTGTTCATCCATTAACCGGACTATCTGGAACATCTGTCGTTCCTTATCCTCTAAAAGACTGCGCACACTATCGATGCGCTCTGCTGGATAGGTGGCCTTGAAACGGCAGAGCATACTGTCCATTGCCATACGCCGTGCATGGTAATGCTCGATATCTTTATCGTTCCATTCCAGTATTGTTTCACCCAATAGAGAAAATTTTATCATTTGAATATTGATATTGTTTATTTCTTTTCGGAGCTCGTCTATTTTTTTATTGCCAAGTTCTAATGCTTCTATCTCCTGCCATTCATAGAGGCTATTATATGCCATACATCCGATAAGAATGGAGATAAGTATATATCCCAACTGTATTGCCTTATAGAAATTTCCTGACCGCTCCATTATTTTGATGACATTGATTTTTGGAACATGAATAAAAGTTTATCTTTTTCGTTCATGCGGATATTATCAGAATAACCGTCTTTTGTTATTTGATACCCACATGGCTTAACCATAAAAATGCCTAAGCCCTTAGTGTACGAACTTACTTCTGAGGCATAGTCTTTACTTGTATTTAATGGAACTTTCCCTTTAATATGACACCACTCATTATTGCAACTGATGTCTTCAATCTCAGACATCATTTTTTGCAAATCTGTAATAGCTTGAACTCGCTACTTGGGGTATCTGCAACTCAAAATAGAGCATCGGTTCGAGGATGTCCACACCTGACTGTTGCAAGGCCAGCCTGAAGACATAAGGGGTCAGCTGTCTGAAATCAGCAGGTGTACTTACCGGGCTATAATACTCGGCTTGAGTAAAAGTTACTTTCAGATCTGTCACTTCCCATCCATGTAAACCAGATTGGCAAGACATACGAATCCCTTCAAAAACGGCATTTTGAAAAGAATGGTTCAGATAACCATAGGAGATGTCACTTTCGATTTGCAACCCTGCCCCTAACGGTAAGGGTTCAAGAGTCAGCCCTATTGTGGCCCAGTAAGGGTTGGGTGGTACTTCGATCTGAATAATCTTATTGACCTTTTTTATAGGTCGTTCTTTGTAGATAGTCTTGATCTCATCAAAATGGACCTTGACGGAAAATCGTTCTTCCAGCAATGTCTGTATGATTTCCTTTTGTGTCAAACCATATAACGAGATTCCAATTCATCGCTATATGAGTTTATGGAAAAGGACAAAGACGGGTCTTCAATCCACAATGTATTCAGAGCGGATATCACCTTGCTTCTCTCTTCGGGCCTGTCTGGCCGGACGGAGGATTTGAGAGCGGGATGCTGACGAGATAACCCTTGAATCAAACAAGGTTTAGCACCTAAATAATCTCCGATTCGAAAATCTTCCATATCTTCTACAATCGCGATATCATTGGCACCCACTTCATCAACATTTATCTCTCTGCCCTGATAAATAGTCTTTAGATTTTTAATCTTGATGAATTTTTCCGAGTCGTTGATTCTTACAACGTCTCGAAGTCTCAGAC